>Ga0097691_1000065_pt1:27500-94313 | contig 94313 bp, 66 predicted proteins | sample NGESurdeep072012_8_FD_72858 | JGI IMG/M metagenome (GOLD analysis project Ga0097691, IMG submission 72858) | Arctic peat soil microbial communities from Barrow, Alaska - NGEE Surface sample 210-1 deep-072012 | ecosystem: Environmental > Terrestrial > Soil > Wetlands > Peat ... | reverse complement strand
TGGCGCCGCCGCATCGGCGTCGAAGTCGGGCTCCGCGTCGAACTTTGCGGCACCGAGTGCGCGCTGGATATCCGGAATGATGCGCTGGAGCAGGCGCGAATCGCGGAACGCGTCGCGACATCGGCGGCGCACGCGCGATTCCAGGCCGTCGATGCTCTCCGCGGTCGCGCTGAACGCAACCGGGATAGTGATTTCGCACTTGTACAGGTCGGCAATGCCGTACAAGGATGCGTGAAGATGCGCCTCTTCAAGATGTTCCGGAAGGTCCAGGCAGCCAGGGCACTGAGCCGGCAGGTGACGCTCTACAACTCGATCAACGCACCCTCGCAGCTGCACTTGGCAGTCGCTTCGAAGGTCACCTCGACGAACACGACTTTCGAGGTGGCAAGCAGCGCCCTGCAGATCTTCGGCGGCAACGGGCTCTCCCGCGAGTACCCGATCAAGAAGCTGCTGCGCGACGCCCGCGCTTCGATGATCGAGGACGGCTGCAACGATCTCCTGAGCCTGGTAGCTGCTGAGAGCCTGTAGCGAGCGAGTCAACGAACTCCGAGGTGGCGCCGATGGCCGAAGAACCCGCCACGCTCGCAGCGCTCATCGAAGCACCGACGCAAGCGCTGAGCGACACCGGGTCCCCTCAGAGCACGAGCGGTGGCGCAGAAGCAAGTATTCTCGCGCGGGGCGTCATCGGGTCTGCGCCGCGTCCGGAGCCCCTTGAGCACGCGCTTGATCTCCTCGCGCGCCGGCGCTTGCAGCTCCTGAGGCAGATGCCCGAGAAAATTGCCAAACGAGCTCGCCTCGGCGAAATCGAGCGCGCCCTCGGCGGTCCATTGGCCGCGCGCCGCGGCATTTCTGACGTTCACGCGCGTTTCGAGCTGCGCTATTGCGAAGCCATTCTCCAGCAGCAGCTTCTCGAGCTCGTCGCGGCTGACACGGTAGTGCGGGCTGTCCTGGGCCTCGGGATACTGGGCGTAGGGTTCGCGCGCGAGCACCCGCTGCCGGATCACGCGGAGCCAGTTGCGGCTCTCGGGGCCGACGGTGGTGATGCCGAGCCGGCCGCCTGGTTTCAGCACGCGGAGGACCGCACACAGCGGCGCCGATTTTTCCGGCAGCCAGTGAAACACCGCGTTCATGTACACGACGTCGAAACTGTCAGCGGCGAGTTCGCCCAGCTCGTACGCATTGCCGACCTTGAAACCCAAATTGGCGGCGCTCCGCTTTTTCGCGATCTCGACTCGAAGCGGCAGGGGATCGATCCCAGTCACCGAACCCGCCGGACCAACCAGACTCGCCGCATACTCGGCGAGCATTCCGGTCCCGCATCCGATGTCGAGCACCGTCTCGCCCGGCGCGAGCGCCAGCTCGCGGAGCAGCTCCTTTCCGAGGCGGAACTGCCGCTCCGCGCTGATCCGTTCGTAACGCCGCGCGAGATCCTCGGTATCCAGCTTCAAACTAACGCTCGACATTCAACCGATCTCCTGGATTTCTCGCAGAACTGTAACGCTGCCGGTGCTGGATCGAAGTTCACTACCCTTGCTTCTTTGATTCGACGGAAGGCACGGCTGGTTCAACGGGGACGTTCACGACATGATCGGGCGGCATTTCTAGCCTCGGTTTCGAAACAAGTACGAGGTACCGGCGAGAACCCAGCTCAAACCCTGCAAGTGAGCCAGCGGCATACATCTTTGCCTGCTTGAAGGCCTCATCAGGAAAGCTCGGTCGCGCAACACCGCGCGGGCACCTGCTTCGTCGGCCAGCCGGGTCTTGCCGATGCCCGGCTCGCCGCTGAACAAGAGCAGCAGGCCGCGTCCGCTGAGAGCGCCATCCATAGCCGCGCGGATTTCGCCAAGCTCCCGTTCGCGGCCAATGAAGCGTTCACCCGCCTCAGGCGGCCCGCTTTCCGCAGGCCTCAGCACGCGCAACGGCGTTGAACGATGTTCCTTGCCGGCCAATGGATTCCCCCCGGGCCAGGAAGTCTCAGCGGATTTGACCAGTATTCCGTCGAGCCGTTAAGCGCCATGGACCCTAGTCTTCATGCCACGCCGCGAGCGTGCCAATGCCGTTGGTCTCGCGATGGAACGTTGCGGTAATGAGTTTGCGGGCGCCCGCATAAGTTCCCGCCCCGGTAATCGTAAAAAATTGGCTGCGCATGACTACGTCTTGCGAAAGGCGCTGTCCTACCGGGCCGACATCCGGAAGGTTCATGATGTCGGTAGTTCGGGAGAATGGCCGAATGGCGCGGGCCTCGATAATTTCCTGCACGATTTTCTGATCCTCCATCAATTCCGGCTCCAGCGAGGCAATCACTTGCGGCGACGCGGTGTTGGCATTCACCTGCGACGTGACCTTGGCTCTCATCAGCGCCGGGACGTTGGAGTTAAATATCTGCATGGGCATCACGGTCAGAAACCGGCTCACCCGATTGAAGATTGCCTCGTTGAATCCCTTGACCATCTGCAAGTCGCCGATCGTCGGCATCGGACCGTAGCGCGGCTGATATGGCGGTATCAGCCTCATGTAAAAGTCGCCGCCACCGCCGGACGCGTTCGCGCCAGTGGGCGTAATCCAGTCGATGATACCTTGAATCAGGTCGGTATTCACGTCGAGGATCGTGAACAGCCGCTGCACTTTCGCAATCGCAAGCACGTTGGGAGCGCCGTTTTGGACCATTGAATTGAGGTTGATCTTGCGGGCTTCGTCCACGATCGACAACGAGACATTGCCGCCCTCGAGCGGCATCGGCGGAAACGGCACCGCCCATACGTCGTTCAGGGTCTCGGCCGGAGTCTGCGATTGCTCTTTAGATCGTGCGTCCGCCGCCAGCAGCCCCAGCCCGATATTGATTCCCGACCGCGCCAGATAACCGGCGCGCAGCTCGTTGGCTTGATTCGCCGCCGACACGAATCCGAGCCCCGACGTCATCGCGAAATCCACCACGATCAGGGTCATCAGCGCGATTCCCAGCATCACCGCCAGGATCGCCACGCCGCGCTCGCTCCTTCGCAGCGTCGCTACCATTGCGTTAGCTGGAATTTCCATTTTCACCGGAATTTCCATTTTAACCCGGATTCAGACTCGCACCCAGAGGACGCGGTTTGCAAACGCGAAGTTCGAGCCCGGTTTTGAGTGCAAGGGGCTTTCCACGGCCCCGCAACGGACCAGTTCTGCTTCACGTTGGCGTAAAAGACCCGAAACTGACGCTTTTCCAACCGAGTTCTCAGACAGTTATCCCTTGCCCTATCTTTCTCGCCACCGAAATCTGCTCCGCTCTGCGCTCTACCTATCCGGCTGGCGACGGTAACATCGCGATCCTGCGCAGCATGCTTGCGAAGAGCCGGCGCGTCAGATGACTCTCCGCCAGCAGCAACCAGTAGTACCGGGCATGCTTTATCAAACGTCCGCCGGTTTTCACCAGCCGCTGCTGCAAGCTGGTCAGCGACCAGGTGTCGATCCTCATCGGCAGCGCCAGCCGCCGCCAGAGATTCCCGAGGTTGTCCGGAAGGGGCAGGCGCGGTGGGTCAGCGGCGATGATGTTCGCCAACAGAATCAGTTCATCGACCAACTGTTCGATCTGGCTGCCTGAGACCTCGCCGCCCAGTTCCGCTCGGGGCCTCCTCCGTCACCATTTTCAAAGTTGCAACACTTCCTTCTTTCACGCGGGTCTTGGAAACGTCTCCTGAGCCATTCTCAAACCTCTCGCGGCACGAAGTTGCGCTTTCCCTATCGATGCTGAGAACCCTGCATGAACTGGAACGATTGCAGGCAAGGCGCGCCGGGGAGCATGTCCCCGCTCCCGCGGTTGTGGACGTGAATGTAAGCCTCGGGGAGCCCCCTCGGGCCGATATCGGGGGGGAACGGTCTGAGCGGGGAAACCAACGGAAATCAGCAATAGGAGGAAGGCAGTCGGCCTCACCGAACCGAAATTTACAAAACAAAGCCAATTTCGGTGCAGAAGTCGGTGCCAGGAACGATGAGCGGCTCTCCTCCCGAACGAGAGTTGCGACCTACTTCACGCCGAACAAGGCTTCCGGCGTATCCGCGGCTATCGCCATCTGCCGCTGCTCAAACGGGCTCTGCGTGAACAGCCTGCGAAACTTGACTCAGCCCAGGAGGCTGCGTAATCAAATACGAGCCGCCGCCGTACTCAAATTCCACAAGCGATGGGGCATCGTCATCCTTCGCGCAGCTCGGGTAGCCTTCGCTTGCTGGACAACCGAATCGTTCATGGCGGCAATTTGCTGACGGGCGTAACACGCGTAGATCGCGGCAGCACCGAAAGCCAACCAGCGAGGATGGCGGTCAAGGCCGACCAAAAGACCTGCCGCTGACAATATGACTCTTCCGTGGAGCATTTGACAATAACTCGACGCTTGTTCAGACTCTGCTGCGTCGGGTTGCCGGGGAGGACGGTACAATGGACAATAGGGGCGCGCGAATCGCGCACGAGCGGTCGAATATCAGTTGCCGCCCAGAATGGACTTGCTGATGGCGTTCAAGCTACTCGACATGGCCCAGCAGCGCTGGCGGCGCCTCGATGGCGCCCACCTGTTGCCGCTGGTTCGCGCCGGCACCGGAATCCTACTATTCTTGGTGGTTAGCAGTGCATACTACATATCACCGATTCGCTATTCGTACGACAGCTCTTACTCACTTCTTATGGATGAAGCGATCCTGCAACACGGGACGCCGAATCTGCTTTGTTATCAGGTCGGTCGTGGTCGGGGCGGAAACTTTTCCAATCATGGATATTTGTATATGATCGATCTGGTGAAGGGACGCCTTTTGTACATCTTTCCGTGGGGCGGTGCGTTACTATCGCTTCCCGCAGTCGCGGCTCTCAATGTCGGAGGACTAGAGGTAGCGCCACACGGGATCTACAATGCTGGTAACGATTTGAAGATGCAGACTGTAATAGCGACCGTCTTGTGTGCCGGCATCATTTGGATATTCTACCAGGCAGCGAATGCGCTACTTCCAATTCCCTGGTCGCTAGGTCTAGCGTTGAGCGCAGCCTTTGCGACGCCCATATGGTCCACCGCGAGTCGATCTCTTTGGGCTCAGACTTGGTACCTGTTTTTAATTAGCCTGGTGATCTGGCTCTTGATCAGTAACCGAATGCGACCTGTACTTTTGGGTACTCTGCTTGGATGGGCTTATTTTGTGTGTCCACAGTCCTTGCCAGCCATCGTGTTGATAAGTCTCTACGTGCTCGTGGAGTATAAGCCAAAATACTTTGCCGCGTTTGTATTCACTGGAGCGGCCTGGGCCGTTGCCGCGGCGGGGACGATGATCTTCTTCTTTGCTCACTTACTGCCTCCTAGCTATCAAGCGCAAGTATTCGACTTTCGACACGGGCTGATGAGGCTCGCGGGTTTGCTATTAAGTCCGTCGCGCGGATTGTTTGTGTTTGTGCCTATTGTTCTTCTGCCTCTCTATGTTATGATTCGATATTGGTCTGTTTTCCCACGCAAACGCTTGGCCTTGCTTGCGCTCGCGGTCATCGTATCGCACATTGTGATTACTGCATTATGGGGGGCCGCTTGGTGGGGCGGATGGTCATATGGCCCGCGGCTACTGATCGAAACGGTTCCCTGGTTCGTTCTGCTAGCAATCCTCGGCGTTAGGACCTTTCTCGATAAGCCAGTATTGAGCTACCAACGATTTGCGTTGGTCGGAGTCGCGGCAGCGCTCTTGTTCGTGAGTGTAGCGATAAATGCGGTTGGAGCGTTCTCCCAAGCAGCTAACGACTGGAATGGTGTGCCTAATATTGACTTTAACCCTGAGCGTGTTTGGGACTGGCGGCATCCGCAGTTCTTGGCCTGGTTGACTTCACCAGAGAGCTGGCCTCGCGTTTCCGACAAACGTCCCAGCCAGAAGCGAGGGCGAAAAGTGATTAGCCGACCTCACTAGCCGACGAGTCGGTTGCAGGCACGTATCCCGGCCTGTAGGTGCGCTACCTATGAGTAGCTTGAGCCCTGATGCAAAACCGTGCGCCTTCGCGAATCAGTTTGCGGAGTTGGTGATATGAACGTGCAGATACTCGGCTACTTCCTTGAGCGTCATGATAGGGCTAAGCGCGGCGGCGGGGTCGGGCTTCATGATTCCGAACTAACACAGCGGCCAGCTTAACCGAAGCAGCCACCCAAGCCCATCTTAAATTAACAGGGAATTTGCCCGTCGGAGACTCGTTCGCGCGTCACAGTTCAGCCATAATGGAATGCGCTCCGACTTACGAACGGGGAGTTTGGTGAAACAGACATTTGTTGGCCTGTCGCTTTTCCTAGTCGTCGCGTTCGTCTACTACGAGTCGCCCATTCACTACTTGACGGACAACGCTTACTCGGTCCTGATGGACGAGGCCATCCTGGTGCACGGTACGCCGGACATGAGTTCCTATCAGGTAGAGCACGAGCAGCAGAGTCCGTTCATCAACCATGGCTATCTGTACACGATCGACCTCGTGAACGGCCGCTTGCTGTACGTCTATCCGTGGGGCTGCTCCCTGCTGTCTTTGCCTTTGGTAGCCTTCTTCGATGCCTTTGGATTGAAGGTGGCACCGCGCGGTGTCTACAACGTGGCCAATGAGACGGAAATACAGGCCGCGGCAGGCGCGATTTTCTCAGCCGTGGTTGTTGCGATTTTCTTTGGGACTTCGAGTCTGTTCCTCTCTCGCGGATGGTCCCTGGCAATCGCGTTAGGCGCGGCATTTGGAACATCGATGTGGTCAGCCGCAAGCCGGACCATGTGGCCTCAGACCGGATACCTGGTGTTAATCAGCCTGGTCGCCTGGGAACTGGCGAAGATGAAGCCCCGGCCGCTTTTGCTAGGGACGCTTCTAGCGTGGGCGTGCTTCGCTCGGCCCCAAGCCTCGCCTATCGTGCTGGTAGTAAGCCTCTATGTGCTGATCGAGTTCGGCCTGCCCGTTTTCCTGAAATATGCCGGCGCTGGCGCAGCTTGGGGGAGCGTCTTCGCCGCTACTATGTTGCTCTTCTTTGGGCGCCTTTTGGCTCCTTCGTACTCCACTATGACAGGCTTTAGCGGCTTGTTGCCGCGGGCCGAGGGCTTGTTGTTCAGCCCATCGCGCGGCCTGCTGGTTTTTATGCCAATTGTGCTGTGGACGCTCTATTTGGCCGCGCGCTACTGGTGGTGCCTGCCTCAGAAGCGCCTCGCGTTCCTGGCGCTTGCTGTCATTGCCGTTCACATCACCATGACCGCATGTTGGGGAGGATGGTGGGGCGGCTGGTCGTACGGCCCCCGACTGCTGATGGAGACAATTCCCTGGTTTGTTCTGCTTACTGTCCTAGGAGTGCGAGCTTTCTTAGACGACCGTCAACTCACGATGCAGAAGTGTTCCGCGGTAATCGCAGCTGCAATGTTGCTACTGGCCGTCAGCGTGGCCATGAACGCTCCGGGCGCTCTGTCCTCGACTGCCAATGCTTGGAACGCCACGCCAAACGTTGATCAGTATCCTGATCGCGTATGGGATTGGCAGCATCCGCAGTTTCTTGCCTGGGTACAAGCTCCACTTTGGGGAGTTGTTTCCCCGCGTCGGCATCATCGTGCGTCGAGCGATCGTTGGCGCTGATGGGTCGGGCGCTCCAATTGACGGCGCGATCGATCAGATACACCAGATTGAAAACCGAAAACGGGCCGCCTGAATGACTATCGAGCCGCTACTCGATTCTGACAACAGGGCGGGTATCACGCCGAGGTTGCGCATTCTGCTCATTTATGATCGCCTCTATCCGCACGAGATTGGCGGCTTTGAGCGATTTTACCGTGATATCGCCGAACGGTTGGCAACCCGTCACGAGGTCACGTTTCTAACTCGGACCCAATGGGCTGCCAATGAGCGACCCGATTCTCCCGCAGGTGTTAGGCTTGTCGCGCTCGACTGCGGCCTAGGGTATTATACCGCTTCTGGTCGAAGACGAATTCTGCCGCCGCTCCGTTTCGGCATAGGCGTCCTGGCTCATCTGCTGCGTAACCGCAAACGCTACGATATCGTTCAGACCGGCAGCTTTCCTTTTTTTGCGCTGCTCGCTGCTGCTATGGTGCGTGCGCTGGGTGGCGCTCCGGTCGTAACCGACTGGATCGAGGTGTGGTCGGACGACTACTGGAAACGCTATCTCGGCCCTATGGGCGGTCGAATCGGTGCGGTCGTGCAAAGACTCTGCATCCGATTTACTACCGACGCCTTTACACTCTCGCAGTTGACAGCCGACTCGCTGCGCAAGCAAGGCTATCGAAAGCGGCTGGTGATTCTAAAAGGGATGTCCACCTCGTCTGCGCCGATGCCGCTTCGGCTGCAACGAGATACGTTGGTTGTATTCGCTGGGCGCCATATACCTGAAAAACGCGCGGCTACAATTCCGGAGGCCATCTCTATCGCACGGCAGCATATCGTGGGTCTTCGAGCGCTCGTGTTTGGCGACGGTCCCGAACACTCGAAGCTGCTGGCAGAGATTGGGCGGTTGCATCTTGAAGACGTCGTCACCTGTCCCGGATTCGTGCCTTGGCATGAAGTCGACGATGCAATGCGCAGGGCCATGTGCGTGATACTTCCCTCCGAGCGCGAAGGGTATGGAGTTGTGGTGATGGAAGGCATCGAACGTGGGACCCCCGCGATAGTGGTTCGAGGGCCCGACAACGCAGCGACCAGTCTGATCGTCGAAAACGTCAACGGGTTTGTTGCTGCGAGCATTGATCCGTCCGAGCTCGCCGCACAAATTGTGAAGGTTCATAGGGGCGGGGCGGAACTCCTCTCGCGCACCCACCAGTGGTTTCGGGAGCACGCGCAGGAGGTGAGTATCGAAGCTTCGATCGCGAGCATCGAACAGACTTATCGGACGATCGCACGCCAGGCCGACCCACCTCAGGACTGAGGGTCGTGTCGAGCCGGATTTGGTGAAGTCTTGCAGACGCTTTGGTACACAGCCAAAGTTGCCTCTGCTGCCGCCTGCCACGTGAATTGCCGCGCGTGACGAATGCCAGCATCGATCAGGTGTTGTCGAAGGTCTTTACTTTGGAGGATACGCAAGGCTTGGGTCACGAACTCCTGCGAATTGCGGGGGTCTGCGAACAAGGCCGCGGGCCCCCCGACTTCGGGCATGGAAGATGTGTTTGAGGCGATCACCGGCGTCCCACACGCCATTGCCTCCAGGATCGGAAGTCCGAACCCTTCGTAGAACGAAGGATAAACGAAAAGCTCGGCGCGGTTATAAAACTCCACCAGGTCGGAGTCGGGTACATCGGCAAGAATTCTGACCCAAGGCCGCAAATCTTGATACTTTTGAATGGTGAGCGGATTCGTCCAACGCCATCCCGGACGTCCAATGATGATGAGCTCGAGATAGTGGCCTTGTCTGTGCAGTTCGCGAAGGACATCTAGCAAGATCAAGTGATTCTTACGCGGTTCAAGAACCCCGACAGAAAGGATGAACGGTCGATCGGTCTGATAGCGAGCGGTAAAGTCCGCAGTTGTGCTGATTGGCCTGAAGATCGGATTGACTCCGTGCGGAATGCGCACACATCTGCTGGCCGGTGCGAACCGTCCCTCGACCATATCTCGGGCGGTGGCGCGGGAAGGCAGGATGATGCGATCGGAGCGCCGCAGTGCGCGGCGCGTCAAGATTCGATCCGCCAAAGCTCTGTGTCTTGGATGAAACGACGGGAAGAGGAGGGGGGTCAGATCCTGCAGAGTTGAGACCTGCTTTACCCATGATGGCAGCGACTCGCCGCCTAAAAGGTTAGGAAAGTGCACCAGATCCAGGTTGTGCTCACGCGCCGCGCTTGCGTACGGACCGCCCAACAGGGCCCGCGCTCGGTCGATCTTCGTGGCCGGCAGGAAAATGTTGCGCGCGCGGGGGTGTTGATAAATGTCGAGTAAGCCGCGCCCGAATCGAATCAGGAAATACTCCTGGTCTTCGTTTGCCGCAAAAAGATGACGTACGAGCTGATAGATGTAGACGCCGACGCCCCCATTGGCAATGCGGACTTCACCATCCGCGACCCGCTCGTACAATGAATCGGTGACGATGCCGATTCGCAGAGACCGTATGGAAGATTCAGTCATCGAACCCATTACCGCAACCACAAGCGTGCAACCAGCCTACTCGATTGGCCGAGGAAAAGCTGGCCGCCCAAGGACCCGGCACGCCGGCGAGCATCGAGCGGCGAAAAATACGGTTCACCGGGAAATTGACCTCGACTTTCCGGGTCGTGTCCAAACTTGACTCACCGAGCCGACGAGCTCTCTGCCATGGAAAGAATCCCCGAAATCGCCTTGCGTATAGAGACTTGGCATACTTGCAGGTAGAATAGCGAGCGTGAACCATGAGGGCGAGTGGCATGCTGAACAGCAATCTTATCTTCCTGCTGCAGAACCTGGTGCTCAAGGACTTTCGGATTCGATACCGAAACATGTCGTTGGGAGTGGCCTGGTCGGTGGCCAATCCACTGTTGATGATGGGCATACTGACCTTCGTTTTCACCCGCATCTTCGCTAATCCTTCCATCCATCACTTCGCCTTGTTCGTGCTATGTGGGTTGGTTCCGTTTAACTTCTACAGCCTGGCCTCGAGTGCAGGCACCGCTTCGTTGCTGGACAACCAATCGCTCATCAAGCGAGTCAAGTGTCCGCGCGCGGTCTTTCCCATCGCCTCGGTCTTTTCGACCTCCCTTCACCTGCTGATTCAATTCGCCTTGCTCATCGGTCTGTTGCTGATATTCGGGCACCAGGTCAACCGTTACTGGTTTTGGTTGCCGGCTATCTTGGGGGCGGAAGTGGTGTTCATGTGTGGACTGTGCCTCATGACGGCCCCACTCGATATCTACTATCGCGATGTTCGCTATCTGGTGGAGGCTTCAGGTTTGATCATGTTTTGGCTAGTTCCGATCTTTTACTCGCTCGAGATGATTCCGTCCCGCTACCAGCTACTGTACACGCTGAACCCGGTCGCGGCCGTGGCCGTGACGTTCCGCCAGATCCTGATGGACGCCAAGGCGCCTTCGGCAGGTTTGCTTTTTCAACTGAGCGTGGTTCCCTTAGTGTTCCTCGCGATTGGGTTCGCGGTGTTCAGGTCGCTCGAGCGCGACCTTGCGGATTACTTGTAGAGATGGTTATGCAGCGTAGCAACGGGGAGGCGATGGTTCGCTGGCCGACCGACGCTGATCGTCAGGAGGGGCTCGCCACGTTGAAGCCCGCTCCGAAGGTCATCAGCTTCGAGGGCATAAGCAAGAGCTATCTGCGGAATGCTGGCCGTACGTTAGTGAGGCATCGATTGAAATCTTGGCTGACGGGGGCGCCGGCAGAGACCTTCTGTGCCCTGAAAGATGTGACCTTCGAAGTGCTTTCCGGAGTGAGCCTCGCGGTGGTGGGAGCCAATGGAGCCGGAAAGAGCACTCTCCTGAGGCTTGCAGCCGGTCTTGCGGCGCCTGATTCCGGACGGGTGAGGGTGCAGGGCGCGATTGCGGCATTAATGGAGCTTGGAGCCGGCTTTCATCCTGATCTAACCGGCACCGAGAATGTTTTACTGAATGCAGCGCTGCTCGGCCTGACCCGAAAACAGACCTATGAGCAGTTCGATTCGATCGTTGAGTTCTCGGGGATCAAAGATTTTATCGACGAGCCCTTGCGTACCTATTCAAGTGGGATGATGCTGCGGTTGGCCTTCTCGGTGGCGGTGCGGGCCAATCCGGACATCTTATTAATCGACGAAATCCTTTCGGTAGGCGACCAGCAATTCCAGCGCAAATGCATCGATGAGATCAAACGTTTGAAGAGTGCCGGCAGCACCCTGGTCTGTGCATCGCACGCAATCGCGATGTTGCGTGAATTGTGTGAACAAGCGCTTTGGCTCGAGCATGGCGAAGTCAGGATGTGGGGGTCTACCGCCACGGTCCTCGATTCCTATGAAAGCGACGGTCGGGTTTCGTGACGATCGGCAACGATAGCCGCGAGCATCACGGGTCAAATTTGGGCTATCGAAGAACTGTCGATGCGAGGCCGCACAACCGGATCCGTTGGCTTGTAACCGAGCTGGCTCCCTAAAAAGCTGATCCTGTGTGTGGCGAATTACTGATTTTCCCAGAATCAGCAATTCGCCACACACAGCCGCACCCTGGGCGTGATCTGAACCAGGGGCAGAGTGCGCAAGTAGCGATCGCCCCGCTTGCTGGTCCCGAGCAGCACCGTGCGGCCGGCGCTCGCACGATGGCGTGGAACCAATCCGAGATAAGCCGCGAGCTCGCGCCCGCTTTTGAACTCGTCGACCGATCCAAGCGCGGAGACTGAACTCTCTTAGTAGCTTATCGCGCATTCAGCAGTCCAATTCGAATCTGTGGTCCCGCGATGCCGAAATTTGACCGTACGCTCAGCGATGCGCGCGAGCAGATTTCGTCTGGATGACGGATCGGAACCGAAGATCGGTTCTGGCGCCGACGGGAACACGCTCAATGCGAGACGGGGCGCGAGTCCCAAAACCCGCGCCCCGCGTTCTGTTGACGTCACTCGCCGTTAGTCGCGAGGTCTAGGGATGCGGCGCCACCGCAATCAGCTGACCGATGTTGATACCCGCGTTGAGAGTAGCAGTCGCGGTCTCAGTACCGCTCGGGCCTGCGACGTTTTGGGTTTTCCACGCGTTCCTGACGCTTGGTCCGAACGAAGCATCGTGTCCGTAAACAGGAATCATGTCGCCCGGCGGGCTTATGCTATTGATGGAGACGATACCGAAGGCGCCGATTAAGAGACTGTTGTTCTGCGTCGTGGTAACGGACGGCGCGAGGATGCTCAGGCTGCTGGCGTTCTGCCCGCCACTAAAATTTTCGATCGGGCTCACGGTGTTCACCCCAACGTAATCGCTCATGCCTCCGGCGGCAAGCGCGATGTTGTCGGTACCTCCCGAAAAATTCCACGTAACTGTTGACGCGGGGTCACCGGCAGCGACCACCTTCCAGTAGGTGTCCATTTGGATTTCAGAAGTAACTCCCGCCGTCGTTTTTAGAATCAAGGTCCATCCCGAAGGCGTCGATACGGTGAGGCCACCAGCGTGATTCCCGACACCGTTACCACCGGTTTGGAGAACAATGGTAGCGAAGAGAAAATCGCCAACCCGTGAAAGATTAGGGACGTCTAGCGGGAGAATGGGCGCCCCAAACGTCGTATTGTCGTTGGAAGACGAGGTGAGAGGTCCCGGCGGCACCGGCGTAGGAGTTGCGGTCGGCGTCGCCGTAGCGGTGGCGGTTGCGGTTGCCGTCGCGGTTGCGGTTGGCGTTGCTGTTGCAGTTGCAGTTGCGGTCGCCGTAGCGGTGGCGGTTGCCGTCCGAGTCGCGGTTGCGGTTGCCGTTGGGGTTGCCGTAGGGGTCGGGGTCGGAGTCGGAGTCGGGGGCGGCGGCGGGGCGCACTTGCAGATTCCATGCCCGGAGCCGTGTTGGTTGATGAATTTGCATTGGGTGAAGAGGTTGTTAAGTTCGCTGGTGTCGATTTTGGAATCCGCGAACTCCTCGACCGACGTCTTAGTTACGAACCCCCAGGGCGGCGTGAACCCCGCCTGATTGCTGGCCATCGACTCGGTATGGTTAATCCAGGCATGTAAACCCTCTTCCGGCGTAGGAGGCGTCTCGCTGGTCGGGCAGATGGAGGTCTCCCCGGGGCCCGCTGATTGCGGCGGGACACCGACGATCTTGATTACGCCAGCCTCCAAAGATTCGCCGGTGATGAGCGGATTCGAGGTCAGGTCATTTGTCGTGGAAAGGGTAAACAAAGCATTAGGCGATAAATCGCATGAACAGCATTCCTGCATTTCCTGTACATCGTTGAACACATAGATATTCGCGCATATGTCACCGTTGAGTGCGGGGTTGGTGAAATTGCCCGCGTTCACGATACGGAGCAAGGCGTCGCCGGCGCCTCCCGAATGACCCGGCCCGCCGTAGCCGCCTTCCGATTTATCGAAGGCGGTCGACACGTCGTAGTAGCTTAAAAGGTAAGCACCATCGGAATTTGCCAATGGGGCGATCACCTGCGCGAACGCTTGCTGCTGCGTTCCTACCCACAGCGAACCCAATGACCAAATCGCAACCGCGCTGAGGGCCGCTGTCAGCAGCCTGCCGAACCGTTTCAAAGGCGACTTCATCATTCCTTTCCCTCCCTCAGACTAGCGCTTTCAATCTCCGCACAGCCGCACCGGCAAACGCGCACCGGTACACGCCGATTGATTGGCATAAATACTAAATCTAAAGAAAAAAGTCAATCAAAAACTGACGGGCGCAGTAAGTTACTGAAATTGCGGAGCGCGAAGGCGTCAGCCTGATCGGATGGTTGGCCGGAACCCGCTGCTCCTAGAAGAGCCTGTCGTCGACCGTTCGGCAAAATTGGCCGTTATCCTCAGTTCCTTGACGACTAAATCCGTGACCTGACGGCGCCTGTCGAAGGCTGCGAATCTTTTGTCCAAAGCGGTGGTGTGACTTGATCTGGCAAAGCGGCTGTACAGAATTAGCAATCTGGTGCCTTCGACCACTCGGCCACCTCTCCGCGCGCGCGAGTGAAAGAAGCGATTGTTCAATATCGATCGCTGGCGCGCAAGCCGGTGAAACAGTGAAAGAGTGAAAAAGTTAAAGAGTTGCACCGGAGCGTTGCGCCGAAGTAAAGCAACACGAATGGAGCCGAGCCAGATGACAGAGAATTTCCTTGTCGAGAAAGACGGCCCGATCACGACGATCACGTTCAATCGGCCCGAACGCCGCAATTGCCTCGATGAAGGAGTCATCCTCGATTTCGAACGTCATCTGCAAGCCGTCCGCGACGATCGCGATTGCCGCGTGCTGATCGTGACCGGAAAAGGAACCGCCTTTTGCGCCGGCGCGGACAACGCGATGTTCAAGGCGCCGGCCGGCTCCGTCATCGATCCCGCCGAGCGTCGCCGCCGCATGGGCGAGTTCGGCAAACGATGGCCGCGGCTGATAGGCCGGGCGTTCGACGTGCTGGCGCATCTGGATCAGATCACGATTGGCGCGATCAACGGATACGCAGTCGGCGGCGGATGGTCATTTGCGCTCGCATTCGATTTTGCGATCGCAGTCGAGGGTGCAGAGTTCTGGGTGCCGGAGGTGGACCTCGAGGTACCGTATCGGGGCGCTCCTGCCAGCGTGCTCGCCGCCAGGCTCGGGCCGTGGCGCGCGAAGGAAGCGATCCTGATGTGCCGCCATTACCGGGCGGAGGAATTGCTCGCGATGGGTGCGCTGAACCGGGTCGTGAAACCTGACGCGTTGATGCCGGCCGCCCGGGAGCTGGCGAAAGCGATGGCGGCGAAATCACGCGACGCACTCGCGGCGTCGAAGCGCGATATCAATGCCGTGTTCTTCGGCCACCGCCCGTTCTAAAGCGCATCAGCAGCCTCTCCCGGACTGCGATCGCTCAGTCGTCGCGACGGGGGCCGGACTGCATGAACGCAATCGCCACTCCATCGAGCGGCTCGACGATTCGCGCGATCTGTCCACCCTGAATCGCGAGCTTGGGCTCCGTCGCTTGCAAGCCGCCGGCACGCGCCGTTGCAACTGCTCGCGCGATGTCCGAGCACATCAGCGCAAGCCCCCAGCATCCTGGACGTCCACGCGCCGGTCCGACGATTTCGAGCACGGTCTGTTCGAGCTTGAAAAACGCCTGTCTGGCGCCATTGCCGACTTCACGGATTCGCTTGCATGGGACGCCAATCGCCTGGTTCGCAGCGATCGCGTCCTCCAGCACCGGAGTCATCACGACGATGTGTTCAAGATACTCGACGGTGTTTGCGTTGGTCCCGCAAAGCCGGGCGAGCGCCCGCCGGCGCGACTCGATGTCGAGGCTAGTTGGAGCGGATGCGGTAACGACGCCCGGCAATCCGGACGAAAGCATCGCAGCTTCGGTCGCAGGCTCCGATAGCCCTGGCAGCAGGATTGATTCTCGAGCTCGGCCCGCCCCCGAATCACGCTCATCTGCGGTGGACGCATCCTTCACACCCCAGACCCATCCGACGATGCCGCCGCCATTGTCATTCCTGGCCGCTTCGCGCAAATGCTCAGCTAGAGGCGACTGAGATTGGGCGGAGCGAATCGCGCAGAGATCTATTTCCACAGCACCCGCGGCCAGCCGAGCGATACGGATACCGGCGCCGTCGAATTCCTTTTCGTTGCCGGCAACGGCGAACCCGGCCCGTCGCCAGTTTTCGCACGACGCCGCCAAATCGCGCACCGCGACGATGACTCTTTCGACACAAATGATGCCCACAATCCGTAACCTTGGTCCGAGGGTATCGTCACTCATTGGCGGATGCCACCGGGCGCAAATGGCCGGCACTGGTTCGGTTTGCCAACCTGACAAACCGAGTTAGCAGCCGACATCGCGCAACTGGTTGCGCTCGTTCATACGGCCGGCGAAGCTCAATAGAACGCGCTCCTGCTGCGAAGGTCATACTGCGACGGGCGCAATTCTGACTGATCGAATAGAGCTGAAAAGAGCAATATATACCATCCGTAGTGGTTTTGGGACGGATGCGCTCTAGGGCTAGTTTCGTTCCGTCAAAAATTATTTCTGCCGGAGGCAGACCTCGGCCGATTTTGGGCGAGGCTGGCGAGTATGGGGCATCCTGACGGCTGTCCATGCCGTACGCGTAGCACACCAAATCGGCCGGGGTCAGGCTGAATAGTTCATCCCCAAAATCCGGGCTGAAACCCGGATTCAAGAGTCACAAGGATTTGTTCCATTTCATCGAAAGTGAAGCGGCGCCAAATGGCCCGCGGTCATGTCCGCAAGGTACTTTCTTTGCGTCGTTCTACTAGCGATAATCGGCGTTCAAATATCCGCACTGGCGTTGTAACAGGTTGTAGCTTTTTATGACAATTTCGGATTCACCGGAAGAGGCAGGTCAATGAGAATCTCCTGGCAGGCGATCCAGCAGGAGGCGCTTGATTGTCTGCGCGCGCTGGTCAGGCTCGACACGAGCAATCCGCCGGGCAACGAACGAATAGCAGCCGATTATATTGCGGACGCGCTGGGCGCCCATGGCATCAGTTTCGTGATCCGCGAAGGCGCACCAACCCGGGCTAATCTGGTTGCGCGCTATGCGGGTACCGATTCTTCCGCAGGCGCCCTGCTGCTCTCGTCGCATACCGACGTCGTTCCCGTCGAGCGATCGGGATGGACGCACGAGGCGTTCAGCGGCGAAATCGCGCAAGGATGCATATGGGGGCGCGGCTCGATCGACATGAAGTCCAAATGCGCGATGGACATGGTGATGATGACCGCGATGAAGCGGGCGGGGGCGAAGCCGAATCGCGACGTGATACTGGCGGCGGTCGCGGACGAGGAGGCCGGCTCGGATTTTGGCGCGAAATTTCTCGTCGAGCAGCACCCCGAACTGGTCCGCGCGGCTTACGTATTGAACGAGCTCGGCGGCTTCACCGTTCATCTCGGCAACCGCCGCTTCTACCCGATCCAGGTGGCAGAGAAGGGCTTCGTCACGATCAAGATGAAGGTCACCGCGATGCCGGGGCATGGATCGATGCCGCGCTCGGACACTGCGATCGCCAGAATTTCCGAGTTGATCACCAGGATCGTGAAAACGCCGATGCGCACGAATGTCTCGCCGCTTATGCGCCGGACGCTCGAGGAGATGGGCGTGCCGATCGAATCGCCCGGGCCGCTGTTCGCGCCGATGCTTGCCAACACGGTGTCGCCGACGATTCTGCGCGCCGGGTACAAGGACAACGTGATTCCCGGCGAGGCGACGATCGTGCTGGACGGCCGCACCCTGCCCGGCGAAGATCCCGAGAGCTTCATGGCCGAGCTGCGCCAGATCGTCGGTCCCGAGCCGACTTTCGAGTTGCTCAAGACCGCACCACCGGCGGAGACGAGTCCTGCGACTGCGCTGTTTGAGTTGATCAAGCAGACTGTCGAGGCGGCCGATCCCGGCGCGCGTGCGATTGCCTGGATGATCCCCGGCGCCACCGACAACAAGTTTTATTCGAAGCTCGGGGCCGCGTGTTACGGATTCTCGCCGGTCAAGCTCGATGCGCACATCCCGTTCGGCTCGCTCTATCACGGCACCGACGAGCGAATGCCTGTCGAGGGCTTTTACTGGGGGCTGAAGGTTTACGCCGAAGTGGTGCTCAAATTCCTCGGCATCAGGTTCGACGAAGTCTTCGCGTGATCGGCCCGTGGCGACGGGGGCGATTGCGCACGTAGAGCAAGGAAGCAAAGGGAAGAACTTAAATGTGAAACCCACCGTGGGTTTCACACTTCCTTGGGCAGGGGTGACCCCTGCACCCAGTGAGGGAGAGAGGATGCGGGCTTCGCCCTGTTAGAAGGGGAAGCGGAGAAGTGAGGCGAAGAAAAAGATCCGGGGGCGGTGCGCTTCGGTCGGGATTACGGAAAAGAAGAGCGCGCAGAGAAAGGCATCCTGGAATTTGGACCCGCTCCCGACGCTCGATGACTCGCGTCGGCCTCGCCCTGTAAGGGTGGTGCCACGGGCACACGGCAAGGAAAAAAATCCGGGATTCTTCGCTTCGCTCTAGAATGACAGCGGCGGACGCGGCGGATCGGGGGCGGGCGCGCGTAGGGATTTTGTCAGTTCGCGGCGCTGGTCTTGAGGCTTCCCGCCTGCGGCGTAAACGTCACCAGCAGGCGCGGCGGCCCCGCCAGCGGCACGACCGCAAAATGCGCGACCGGCTGCATGTTCAGGGTCACGGTCGTTCCCGACGAGCTGCTCGAGACGTTGCAATCCTTGAAAATCGACTTGTCGAACACGAGATGAGTCTGCAGGGCCGAGTCGGGTGTAACGTCCTTGAGTACAACCGTCGCGGTCGAACCGGCGGAATTGCTGCGGAGGTTTTTGTCGAAGCTGACAGGCCCGCTGAGTTCAAGAATCACCGACAGCGGCGGATCGTTCGATGACAACCTGATCGTCTTGAGGGTCGCGGGACCGGCGGTGGGCGGCTCGCTTAACGACAACGGCGCAGACGCCGGCGCGCCCGCGCCCGACTCCATCTGATGCAACGACGGCTCCGGCGCCGAGCCGGCGGCGCCTGTCATCGCGTGCGCCTGGGCGTTTGCGGCGCCGGCGATACTGCCGGTGGGCGCCGGCAGGATACGGGCAGGCGCACGCATCACGTCCGGCCCGCCGGGCTTTCGGCTGGGAAGATCGGGCTGCGACGCATCGGGCGCATGCATCATGGCCGGTGTCTGCGGCGATGGTGCTCGAGCACCCGCGGCGGGCGACGACGATGGCGTGTTGAGGATTGGCAGTCCGTCGGATCCGTATGCCGACCCGCCAGCGGCCGACGCGACATCGGTACCGCGTACGTCGGAGCGCTGGCGCACGACTACTTTATCCGCGTTCGCATCATCAGGATTTCCGCCGTAGCCGGTCTCGGCGAGCACCAGTGGAAGCGGATCTTCTTCGGTATCGATTGGTTGGTGGAGCTTGGCCAGCTCGGTCTGGGCTTTTTTCGCGTAGTTGGAGTTGGGAAAATGCTTCTTGACGGCGGCGAAAGCCTGCGCCGCCGAGTATCGCTTGCCTTCCTTCTCGAGCGAAATTCCGAGCTCGAACAGCGCGTCCGGGGCGACGGGAGTCTCCGGATATTTCTGCATCAGTTCGGCAAATCGCGACTCCGCCGCGCGAAAGTTCGCGCGCTTGTAGTAATAGTTGCCGACGATCATCTGGTTACGTGCGAGCATCTCGCGGCATACCAGGACCTTCTCGTGCGCCAGTTCGGCGAAGTCACCTTCCGGAAAGCGCTGTTCCAATTCCTGGAAGCGCCTGAGCGCCGCCATGGTCTTGCCTTGATCCTGGTCCTCGCGGCCCATCTGATCGTAGTAACTCAGCCCGATGTAGTAGGTGACGAGTTCGAGGTTTTTGCTGGTCGGATGCATCCGCTGGAAATCGTCGAGCGCGGCGATCGCTTCGGCGTAATCCTTTTGCTGGTAATGGGCGAGGCCGATTTTCATCTCGGCATCCTCGGCGTACGGACTGAACGGGAACTTATCGATCAACTGCTGATAGTTTTCGATGGCGGCCTTGTACTCCCTGGTCGCGAAATCGAGCTGGCCTTGCGCGTAGTAGTTCTCGCCAGTTGGCTTCTGGCGCAGACTGCAAGCGGCCGCGGGCACCAGAGCAAAAGCCACCAATATCAAGAGCAATCGTTTCATCTTAGAGAGACGCAAAAAGGTTAAACAACGCTGTTGCGCATTGCAATCCGAGCCCGAACCCCGATTCGGGGCATGACGGCGATAACCGAGCAAATTCAGGGACTTGTTGAATTGCGCGGCTTGCGAAACGAAGCCGAAAAAACTGGTTTCCCGGCAGCCACGTACTTGCGCGCGAACCCGGTTCGCTCCGCGCCGGGCGCGGCCTCGACGGCGCGGATGAACCCTGCCGCGAGCATCATCGGGAAGATCTCGCCCGCGTAATCGCGCACGTCAGTTGCGACGTAGGCGGTTGCGCCCGGCTCGACGGTACGAAACAGACTCGCGACGAACGTCGGCGTGAACAGCCGATGCTTGACGTGGCGCTCCTTGGGCCAGGGGTCCGGATAGTAGATATGGTACGCGCTCACGCTCGCGTCCGGGAGCATCAGATTGACGAGAGTGCGCGCGTCCATTCTGACGACGCGCAAATTATCGAGCCCCGCGCGGCCGCATCGCACGGCCAGCAGGCGGGTGACCGTCGCGGAGAGTTCGACCGCGATAAAGTCGCGCTCGGGAAATTCGGCGGCGTGCTCGATAATGAATTCGCCCTTGCCCGCGCCGATCTCAATTTCGACCGGCGCGCGGCGGCGGAAAATCGCCGGCGGATCGATGGTAAAAACGCGGTCGTCCGGCGTGATTAGTACGCGTTCGCCAATTTCGCGCGCCTTGGGATTTCCCCAGATTCGCGCCGCCTTTCGAAGTCTCGCCATCAGCAGGGGTAACCCATGCGCCCAATGTTAAAACAAAGATGCGGGCTTGGGCAGGGGGTAGGGGGTGACCCCTGCCCCCAATGTCAAAAGCAGGGGTGACCCCTGCCCAAGGAGGTGCGGAACTCACGGTGGGTTCCGCATACAATTAAGTTTTCCCTTTTTGCTCTCCTGCCTGCGCGGTATTGGGCTAGGCGGCGGCACGCTCAGCTCCGCTGATAGACGGTTGAAAGAAAAAGATTGCCTGGCCGGTTCCGATCGCGGCCTCGTATTTTCCGAACTGCTCGCCGCGCCAGGTCCAGGCGTCGCCACCCATCGCACCGGCCATCGTGATGTAGTGCGAGAAGCGGCCCTCGGGCGAGCAATGCGCGCGGTAGTCGTCGGCGGCGGCGAGGACAGCGTCATGCCGCCCGGCCTTGAACCATTCCATGATTTGTTCGTCGTAAAGGCGATTGGCGGTTGAAGCGATGTCGTCGGGCGACGCCGATGCGCGGTCGAGAATTCGATCGTAGTCCCAGAACTTGTGCGACATTCCGCCCGACGCCACGATCACAACCCGGCGATTCGATTTCCAAATAGCCTGTCCGATCGCGGCGCCATAAGCCAAATCGTTTTTGACCGACGCCGTTTGACAGACGCTGGCCGAGAGCACCCGGCGGCGCGCCTCGTGATTGAAAAAGTGCATCACGTTGAGGGTGGGATAGTGCACCGGCAAGTTGCGATGCGCGGACGCAATCGCGCGAATCCCGCGCTCGCGCGCCTCGAGCTCGACTCCGCGCGCAAGCTCAGGGTCGCCCCGGTAGTCATATTCGAGGTCATGCAGCATCGCCGGAAGTTCTTCCGACGTAAACACACCCGACAGCCGCTCGTGCGCATTGAGTACGTATTCCAAGGTAGAGAGCCAGTGAGTATCGATTAGCAAGAAAGTGTCGAATTCGAGATGACGCAGGCGCTCGCGCACGAGCTTGGGCATCGCGTCGTAAAAGGTCGTCACGTGATGGCCCATGTACGCCCGGCGCGCCACCGGATCGGCGATCATCAGCCGGGGTACGTGCGTGGTGAAAACGGCAGCGACGGCCTTACCCATCGTGCTCCTCCTCGAAGTCGCGGATCGTCGGGCTGAAACATAGCAAAACCGGGCGCCGGTGGTATCTCCGCCGCGAGCAGACCGCGGCCGCGACGGTTTTCCTTGACGCTGGATCGTAACGGCCCTAACGTGACTAACAGGCGCCGACCACAAACGTGGCTGCATTACCGACTATCATTCCGATCTTTCCGTTGCCGAACCTCGTGTTGTTTCCCGGGTTGAGCGTGCCTCTGCATATTTTCGAGCCGCGCTATCGCGAGATGATCGCCGACGTCGCCGACGTGCACGGGATGATCGGGATGGCGCTGCTCAAGGGCGACCGGCAACACGACTACCAAGCCTTTGCGGATATTTTCGAGGTCGGATGCGCGGGAAGAATCAGCGATCTCATCGAGCTTGCCGACGGACGCTACAACCTGGTCCTCGAGGGCGTTGGCGAGTTTCGGATCGTGCGCGAAATTCGCGATCGCTCGTATCGGCAAGCGGAGGTGAATTGGTGTCCGGTTCGGCCCGACGCGCTCGATTGCGACGCCGAGACGATGGAAGCGCTGCGCGAGATTCTGTTCAGCTATCTGGGCGAGGCCGCGGATGAGGCTTGGCACGCGATCGTTGAGCAGCGCGGCCTGCGCGGCGCCGCGCTGATCAACTTCCTGTGTTTTCATCTCGACGTCACGCCGCTGGAGAAACAAACGATGCTCGAGGCGCTCACGGATCGTGTTGATTGCCTGCTCGACGTACTGACCTTCAAGATCGAGGAGCGCAAGCGTGGGCCGGCCAGCACCGGCGGCGGCCCCGACACCGTGCAATAGCGGTATTGCGCGGAACCGAATTGCTCTGATCCGGCCATCGGGTTCTGAATCCGGCTTTCCAAATTCGCTCATAGCGCCTTAAGATCCCGGGCATGAGAGGCAGCCTGCTTATGGCTCTGAGCGACAAATAACGGACGGTCTGTGGCCAAATCGTAACGCATGTCGCAAATGAGTCAGCTTGCGGGCAGAGCAATTCGCATAATGCGGAGCGATTTGCGAAAAAATCGCCGATAGGTGGGCTTTCGCAATAACTTGGGATCCGACTTAGCGTTCATGGCGCCTTAAGATGCAAGCCAAATTAGTATTAGGGCACTTGCCGATAAACTCGGCATGATCATTGCGTATCCTGCTGTTGAACGACCAAAGGTCGGAATCCCGACGGCGATGGCCTTAGTCCGCTTTGGCGCAGGCACTGTCGGGTGAGGACAAAGTACGATGGAATGGGAAAATAGCGCTCTGGGGAATCTGTTCGTGCCAGACGTTCTGACGCCTGAGCAGTTTTACGACAGTCGGCGCGACGACAGTAACATCCGGCCCGTCAAGAAGCTGATGATGGCTATTCTGGAGGACGCCCTTCGATGCTTCCAGAATAACGCCGACGCCAAGGGCGGACCACGCAAGCGCCTGTTCAGCGAGGCCGAGCAGTGGCTAATCGGGGAAGGCGGAGAAGGCCCCTTCTCGTTCGAGACAGTCTGCGAAACGCTGGGAATCGAACCGCAATTTCTGCACAGGGGTCTGCGCGACTGGCGGATTCAGCAGCTTGCTGGCGAATCCACGCGGCGCTTGGCAAGGCGCTCACCAGTGGTCCGCAGCGGCCGTATAAGTGCACCCGGACGTCGCGATGCAAAACGCACGGCGACGGGCCACGCTCGCTAGAAACATTCGCCCGGCGCGATTCGCGACGGACTGAAATTACGCAAAATAGAAAGGCGGCGCGGCATCTCTAGCAAGATGCTGCGCCGCCTGGGCTTTTTCATGTGGACGCGCTCAGACCCGCGCGATTCGCGCGAACCAGCCCGCCGCCCTCAGACGTATTACTGCTGCGCCGAAGCCGGAGCACTACCGGTATGAGCTTTCGCTGCCGTCGGCGTTCCCGGAGGCGGAGGAGGCACGTAACCTTTGGGCTGCGCCTTAACCCATTGCTCGCAAGCCGGAATGTCCTGCGCCTCGACCGATTCCTGCTGCATAATTTGCTGATCCGACCAGCCCTTCTTCTTCAGGTAGTGCACGCCGGGACACTTGACGGACAGGTTGAAATTTCGTGATGTTGACTCCCCTGGCGCGTTGGCAGGCGCCGTTCCTGTCGTACCACCAGCGCCGCCACCTTGACTCGCGCAACCGGCGATCAACAATGCCAGCCCCGAAGCCAGCGCCAATCCGATCTTCCGTTTCATGGCATCCTCCTTCAATCTTAGGGACCCCTCCACTAACCGAGCTGACATGGTTATCCGCCGCTCGTTTGAGCAGGGCCAAAATACACCGTCTGGAAAAATTAGCAAACCCCCCGTAACCCGCTCATAACGCCTGGAACACAGTTCGTTCACCCCGCTCCGACCGGCGAGCCCGGCCTTCAAAACAGGCGAGTTCCAGGTGCGCAAGGGTTTCGAACGTCGCCGCCATCACGTGGAATATCGGTCGTTCTTCGCCACCAAATACTTGTTGCGCAATCTCGAACGCCGTCTGCGGCGCCTTGCGCGTCAAATCAAGCATTTCGGCCTCTCGATACCGGTGATGCTCTATCAATTGATTGGCGCGATGACGGTGGTCGTGATAAACGCCGCCGTGCGCCGGCAAAACCAGGTCAACCTCGAAGTTCTGGACCTTCAACTGCGAGTTGAGGAAGTCGCCGAGCGGGTTGGTTCCCTCCGCGTCCGGATAGATTCCCACGTGTGGCGTAATTTTAGGCAGCAGGTGATCGCCTGCGATCATCACCTTCTCTTTGCGCAGGTAAAGCACATTGTGACCCGGGGAATGGCCCGGCGTCCAGATCACTTCGAGTTCACGGTCGCCGATTTTGATTACGTCGCGATCGTCGATGAACCTGTCGGGTTGCGTGACCGGCCCGTACATCGACGTTCCCATCCACGCCGGGCGCATCCCAATGGGCGCGAGTTGATCGATCGGAAATCCGTGGCGTACGAAAAACGCGCGCGACTCGGGCCGATCGTGAGGGCTCATCTTTCCGAACTCGATCATCCTGCCGGCGCGCTCGGCTTCGAGGCGATGAATGTGCGTCGTGGCGTGACTGCGGCGTCGAATCTCGCCCGACGCACCGAAGTGATCGATATGGTGATGCGTGGCGACGACCGCATCGAGATCCTCGATCTTGATCCCGACTTCCGCCACCGCTTCCTCGAGTGCGGTGATGCTTTCGGGCGAGTTCATCCCCGTATCGACAAGCGTCCATGCGCCGTGACAGTCGAGCAAATAAACGTTGATGATCGTCGGCCGCATCGGCAGCGGCAGAAAGATCTCGTAGATACCCGGATGAACCTCAACTATTTTCGTCGCCATCGATTACTCTAAATGGCAGGTTGCGCATGACCGGGAAGTCCTTGCGCTCCGCCGCCTTCCTTCGTGGCCGGAGGTCACCGGATCAACCCTCGCCAGTGCAATCCGGATACTCGCCGAGTTACTCACTCGTGCAGCTCGTCTTTCACCTGGAAAGTCACTTTGACCCGAACCTTCCATCGCACCACTTGGTTGGCCTCGACCATTGCGGCGATGTCCTCGACATGAGCGGTGTGGATGCCTTCGATCGTGATGCCGGCGCGCGAAATTGCCAATTGCACGGCCTCTTCGACCGAGTTGGCCGAGATGCCCGTGAGCTCGATCGTTTTTTCAACCATGACGCTCAGCTGCTCCTGGGGACGCCATTGGCCGGCGATTGTTTGACGTTTCCACTCGCGCGGCGCTACGCTCGCCCCTGCGTAGTGGTTAGCGCACGAAGAGATCGGAAACAAGGTGACATCGCGCCCGCGTGGTATCCGGCAACCTGAATGGAAGCGCGCGATTGGTCGGCCCGTCGGGAGAATCTCGAGTTGTCAGTCAAAATCGAATCACCCTCGGGCGAAGAAGCGCTCACCGAGTTCGTTCTTTTTCAACATCGAGTTTACGAATACCGCAGCGCGCGATGGGCCGCGATGGTCCCGATGCAGCTGCCGATCCTGATGGGCGATGGACCGTTCGCCGCCGGGCGCAAGTTCCGGCCGTTCACCGCCCGCGTCGATGGCGATATCGTTGCGCGCGCCGTCGCGATAATCGACGGCCCCTATCAACGCCATTGGAACGAACCGCTCGGGCATATCGTGATGTTCGAGGCAATGCCCGGCACGCGCGACGCCGTCAAACTGATGATGGACGCGGCGTCTGAGTGGATGAAGGCGAATGGCGCGACGGCGGCGCGAGCCGGCTGCGGATTGCTCGAATTTCCGTTCGTGATCGACGACTATGAAACCCTGCCACCAGACATCGCGCGCCAGAATCCCGCGTACTACCACGCGTTGCTCAAGGACGCTGGATTCGAAACCGAGCGCGGATGGGTTGACTATAAAATTGAGGTGACCCCGGAACTGGTCGCGCGCTACGAAAGCGCACTGGAAGCAAGCCGCCGCGCTGGTTTCCAAATCGTTGCGCTGAAGGATCTGCCTGTCGCGCGCCGACTCCGCGATTTCGAGCACACCTGGAACACCGCCTTCGCGCGTCATTGGGGCGCGACGCCGTTCAGCACCGACGAACTCGCATTCCTGTTCGAGCTCTTCGCGGTGTTCGGCGCGCTCGAGACCTCGGTGCTGGCGTATCGCGACGGACAACCGGTGGGCGCCCTGATGGTTACTCCGGGCACTCCCGACGGCGCAATTCTCAAGCCCGGCCGCAAGCTCGGCGATCACGAGAAACTAAACTTTCTCGGCATCGGCGTGCTCGAGGTGGCACGCGGCCGCGGCGTCAACCTTGCGATGGCGTCGTATGCGTACCTGCACCTGATCCGCGGGGGCTCGAAGTATCTCAGTTACACGCTCGTGCTCGACGACAACTGGCCGTCGCGCCGCACCGCGGAAAAGCTGGGCGCCAAGGTCTGCGCGAACTACGTCACGTATCGCCGCAACTTCTGAGCCAAGCCGATGGTGGTCCAGATTTACAGCATGACCTCCGTGCCCGACGCGGTTGCCACCGCCGACGCCGGCGCCGATCTGATCGGCCTCGTCATTGCGGAGCCGGGTGTCGTGCCCGAAGCAATTGGCGCGGATGCAGCGCGCGAAATTCTCGGCGCGATACGCCCGCGCTCGCGCGGTGTCGCGCTGTCGCTGTCGGACGATCGCGACGAGATTTGCGCGATGGTTGACGCGGTGCGGCCCGACGTCCTGCACGTGGCCGCGCGCGAGATCGAGCCCGAAGACTGTGCCTGGATTCGCAGCCGCATCGCGCCCGTGATGCTGATGCGCGCGATTGCCGTGCGCGCCGGCGAAACGCTCACCGAGGCCGCCGCGCATCAGAACTGCGTCGATTACCTGATGCTGGATTCGGGCGCCAAGGGCCGGCCGTATGCCGGCGCAACCGGCGAGACTCACGATTGGTCGATCAGCCGCACCGTCGTCGAGCGCTCGCGCATCCCGGTGATCCTCGCGGGCGGACTTTCCGCCGACAACGTCGCCGATGCGATCGCCACCGTCAGGCCGTGGGGCGTCGATTCGTTTACGCACACTGACGTTCCCGGCAATCGCGGGAAAAAGGATCCGGCTCGCGTGCGCGCATTCATCGCCGCCGCCAAGCGCGCGTTCGCGGAAAATTTGAAGAAGAATTCCTAGCCGCTTCGTCTGACGTATCGAAACTGAGCCACTGCCGGCTCGATCTCCCTCTAGGAACACGCGCGGCGACGGTCTAGAATCCAGCCTTTTCCAGTTCGCGCAATATCCGATCTACCCGGCATGACTTCCGGGGGCTAAATTGATCCCGATTCGTTACGACTTGCGCAGCCTGATGGTTCGCCGCGCGACCAGCGTGATGACGGCGTCGGTGGTGGCGCTCGTCGTGATGCTCCTGTTCATCTTGTCGGGCTTCATCGCAGGCCTGCGCGCGACTGTGATGCGAAGCGCGATCACTGACAATTGGATCGTGCTGAGCCGCGGCACGGCCAACGAGGGCGGCAGCTTCATCTCGCGCGAGCAATACGAGATCATCAAGAGCCGGCCGCAAATCGAGACGACTCCCGACGGCCAGGCGCTGGCCTCGCCCGAGGTGATCACCGGTTTCAATCCGGTGCCCGACGCGCCCCCTTCCAGCGCGATCTTCACGCTCCTTCGCGGTGTCTATCCAATCGCTTACCAGGTCCATCGCGACATGCGATTGGAAAGCGGGCGCTGGCCAAGCCGCGGCACGGCCGAGATGGTCGTCGGCCGCAAGCTGGCCGCGCGGTTTCATAACCTCGCAGTCGGAAGCGATTTCAAATTTGGACGGCGCACTTTCAAAATTGCCGGCATCTTTTCGGATCACGACAGCGCACGCGAGTCGGAAGTGCTGACCGATCTCGACATCCTGACCCAGGATATCCACGTCGCCAACGGCTTCGAGGTGCTTCACGTCGTCCTCAAGCCCGGCACGCAGGCCGACTTCGCCAAGTCGCTGACGACCGATTCGCGGGTCAAAGTCGATACGATGTCGGAGCAGGAATTTTACGCGAAACAAACCGAGTTCGTCGATCAGTTGCGCGCGCTCGGCCTGATCGTTGCGCTGATTCTTGCGATTGGTTCGGTGTTCGGTGCGATGAACACGATGTACTCCGCGGTCGCGCGCCGCACCAGCGAGATCGGCGTGCTGCGAGTGTTGGGCTTCAGCCGCTTCAACGTGCTCGCGAGTTTCGTAATCGAGAGTATCGTGCTCGCGCTCGCCGGCGGCGTGCTCGGTGAGATACTCGGGGTGTTGGTCGCGTACTCGACGGGCCTGGCCAGCCAGCTCATGAACGTCGGCGAGTTCATCTTCAGGTTTCGGCTCACTGCGGGCGCGTTCGTGTCGGGAATGATCGCCGCAATTGCAATTGGCGCGCTGGGCGGATTGCTGCCCGCGTGGCGCGCCTCGCGCATCGGTCTGGTCGAATCGCTGCGCTCGGTCTGAACGGGAATCATCGTGTTCAACTGGATCAAATTGGTCGAGCGCAATATGCGCCGAAGTTTGCGCCGCACGATTCTGACTATCCCACAATCGCGCTGGCCACCTTCATCTACACCGTCCTGGTGTCGGTGCCGGCTTCGATGGATCGCGTCGTCAAGGACGCGTCCGGCACGCTCCGTCTCATAATCAGCAACAAGACCGCGCCGTGGGAGGATCTGCCCGCGCGTTATTGCGACGACATCAATAAAATGCCCGGCGTCGCGGCGTGCGTCGCGATCACGGGATGGTTCGCGACATGGCGCGATGTCAGCGAGCCGGTGTTCGGCGTCGGCGCCGGTCCGCAGATAGGCGACGTGTTCCCCGACTACGCGTTGACCGGCCAGCAGCGCGAGGCGAGCGCGAAGGAAAAGCGCACCGCCATCGTCGGCGAAATTCTCATGCGCAAATACGGCTGGAAGATCGGCGACACCATCACGCTCCGCGGCGCCGACGCAGACCACATGGAGATGACCTTCATCATCCTGGGCCAGATGGCGTCCAGGCGTTATCCCAACACCTTTCTGATTCGGCGCGACTATCTGATGGCGGCGCGCAAGGCGCACGGCCTGCCCGATGAAGACATCGCCTGGAACGTCATCGTGCGCGCGACCAGCGCCGACGCGATGGGCCCGCTCGCCAAACAGATCGACGAGCACTTCGCCAATTCCGATTACGAAACGCGCACCATGACCGAGAGCGATGCGCTCTCCTCCGGCCTCTCCGCCATCGGCAACATCCGAGCGATCGTGTTCGCGCTGTGCCTCGTCGTCTTGCTGACCGTTTTGCTCATAGCGGCCAACTCCACCGTCATGATGGTCCGCGAACAAATCAGCGACGTCGCCGTGATGCGCGCGCTGGGCTTCAGCCGCAGCGCCGTCGGCTTTCTGTTGTTCGGCGAATGCGGCGCGATCGGATTTTTCGGCGGCATCATCGGCGCCGGCGCCGCGCTCTGGATGTTCTCCGGCGGCATCACGCTCGGCGCCGCTCTCGGCGGCAACGGCGCGCTGTGGGTCACTCCCGCGCAATCGCTTAATGCGCTAATCGCCGCGCTGGCCGTCAGCATAGTGAGCGGCGTCGTCCCGATTTTCGAGGCGGTCCGGCTTCCACCCGCCCTCGCCTTCCGCAAAGTCGTTTAGTCGGCCGGTTAAATCGTGTCCGACACGCCGGGGATGAACAGCGGTTCCATCGCGTAGCGCGCCACGTCGGCTTCCATTTCGGCGCGCGTTGGCGCCGTCGCTTTCACGCTCGCCGCATCCAGAATATCGCGCAGAAGGGTCGCGTCGCTCGAGGTATTCAGGAACAGCCCTGGCCGGCTCAGCACGAAGTGGACCCCTCGGCGGATCGCGTCACGATCGCGAAGCGGCTCGTACCAACTGAATTTCGGGCCGCCGCCATTTTGCCATCGCCGCCGCGCAACCGACTTGATCGTCTGCGTCGCCACGCCGCGCTCGCGGCAAACTTTCAACAGCGCCTCGACGTCGGCGGCATACTGTCCAATATCCAGCATTGTAAAATTGTATGGAAACAGCACCGAGTCGAACGCGAATCGCTCCAGGCTGCGGCGATGCATCGCGGCAACCTGCGAGCCGTGACCCGTAACTCCGATGAACCTCACCAGCCCCTGCGTGCGCGCCTCCACCAGCGCTTCGAGCGCGCCGTGCGCTCCCAGCGCCGTCTCCCATTCATCCTCCGGGACCAGGTTGTGCATCTGGATCAGGTCAACCTGATCGACCCGCAGCCTCTCCAGCGATCGATGGAGACTCGCGCGCGCGCCTTCATGCGTGCGCTCGGCAGTTTTGGTGGCGAGAAAAAACCGCTGGCGATGCTGCCGCATCCACGGACCGATCCGCAATTCCGAATCGCCGTACGACGCCGCCGTGTCGATGTGATTGATGCCGTATTCGAGGATCACCTCGAGCACCCGGTCGGCTTTGTCCTGCTCCATCCCGCCCAACGCGGCGGCGCCGAAAATAACCCGCGTGCTCTGATGGCCCGTATTTCCAAATGGATTCGTCTCGATCACGATTCACCTCGGCGAAATTCTATGAGCCATCATCTTACCGCTTCACCGAACAAAGTTCACGAGCGGTCGTCGCCGCGTAAGCTCGCAAAACGCTTGCGCTTGCTCTATGTAAATGAAGAAATCGAATTGAGGGACAAAAGTAAATGGGTCCGATAGGCAAAGGTATTTTTCTGACCAAGGGCGTCGGCAGGCACCGGGAGAAACTCACCTCCTTCGAGCTCGCGCTTCGCGACGCGCGGATCGCCGAGTTCAATCTCGTTCGAGTCAGCTCGATTTTTCCTCCCGGATGCAAAGTCGTCTCGATTCAGGACGGACTGAAGACCCTGACTCCCGGCCAGATCGTTTACACCGTCATGTACGACAACTCCACCGACGAACCGCATCGCTTGATGGCCTCGTCGGTCGGCCTCGCAATCCCCGCCGACAAGGATCAGTACGGCTATCTGTCCGAGCACAAGAGTTTCGGGCAGACCGACGAGAAGGCGGGCGACTACGCCGAAGATCTCGCCGCCACGATGCTCGCGACCGCGCTCGGCGTGGACTTCGACCCCAACGTCAGTTACGACGAACGCAAGGACGTATGGAAGCTGTCCGATAAAATCGTTCAGACGCGAAACATCACGCAATCCGCAATCGGCGATCGCGATGGTCTATGGACTACGGTCGTTACGGCCGCGGTATTTGTCAATCTACCGACGGACAAATAGCGATTAGGCCGTTATCTTGAACTGAACAGCTCGAGCCGCGAACTAACCACCTCTCTCACTGCCTCGACCGCGGCCCCCAGGATCTTGTAGGGCGCCACCTCGTTCGGCTCCGCTGCCAGGCCCGCTTCGACTCCCCTTCGCCATGCCAGCCGCAGTTCGGTGTTGACGTGGACGATGGTCATGCCGGACTTGATCGCCCGCCTGAAATCGTCGTCGTTGGTACCCGACCCGCCGTGCAATGTCATGAAGATCCGGACCGCTGCTTTGATCTCCGCGATCCTGGCGATATTCAGCCGTTTCTGCACGTCGCCGTGAACCATGCTTGCGAGCATTCCGTGCATGTTGCCGACCGCCGGGGCCAACACATCGACTAAAGTAGCATCGACGAATTGCTTCGCCTCATCCGGCGTGGTCAAGACCCCGACCCCCTCCGGAATCTTGTCGAACACAGCCGACGACGCGCCGATCCAACCGATCTCGCCCTCGACAAGAATCGCAGGGTTGATCGATTTGATCGCCTCGATCGCTTTCCTGGTCTGGGCGATGTTTTCCTCGAAGGGGAGCGCCGAGCCGTCGAAGATGATTTCGTCGAATCCCGCTTTCGCCGCCACCTCAGCATTGGCGATCGAGTGAGTGTGGTCGGCGTTCAGAAAAATCGGATAGTCGTACTCGTCGCGAACCGCCTTCACCAACCCCGCGGCCTGTCGGACGCCGGTGAACTCGCGCTCGCCCTCGGACAGACCCACCATCACGGGTAATCTCTTGTCGCGCGCGGCGGCAACGATCGCGTTGAATGCTACCAGGTCCGAAAAATTAAAATGGCCGACGGCAACTTTGTCCGCTTCGGCCCGTTTCAACACTTCACGCAGCGATGTCATATTCCGTCTTCTCTCCATTTGCGGCCGTCGCGTTCGAGCATCTTACCTCGCTCCTTGTTGAACCGGACCCGTATTGAAACAGTCTATCGCATCGCGGATGCTATGGCTTCCGTGAGCATCGCTTCAAAAGGAATCGGGTTTTGAGTGCCAGGAGCTTAATGGTAATGGGCACGGCGTCGGACGTCGGCAAGAGCGTGGTTGTCACTGCGCTGTGCCGTGTGTTCGCGCGCGCCGGCGTCCGCGTAGCGCCCTTCAAATCGCAAAACATGTCGAACAACGCGGCGGTTTGCCCCGGTGGCGGCGAGATCGGACGTGCGCAGGCCGTGCAGGCCCAAGCGTGCGGGCTCGAACCGTGCCCCGACATGAATCCCGTGCTGTTGAAAACGCAATCCGGAATGGGTTGCCAAGTAGTGATTCGGGGGCGGGCGCGGTTTCAGATGGGGGTAAATGACTATGAGCGGTATCGTACCGAGGCATGGCCTGAGATAGTCAGTAGCTATAACAATCTGGCGCGGGATTTCGAGCTGATTGTTATCGAAGGCGCGGGCAGTGCGGCGGAGATCAATCTGCGACATCGCGACATAGTCAACTGGGAAATCGCCGAACTGGCCGACGCGCCCGTTCTGTTGGTCGCGGACATCGACAAGGGCGGAGTCTTTGCCTCGATCGTCGGCACGATCGAGCTGCTCGCGCCGGAGGAACGGCGTCGCGTCAAGGGAGTGCTGATTAACAAGTTCCGCGGCGATCAAAAGCTGCTGAAACCCGGCCTTCGCTTTCTCGAGCAACGCATCGGTATCCCGGTACTCGGAGTGATCCCATGGCAGCCGAGCCTGGGACTACCGCAAGAGGATGCCGCCATGTTGGACGGGCTCGCGGCGCATCCCGGCGACAAGCCAATGACTATCGGAGTGATACACCTGCCGAGTATCTCCAACTATACGGATTTTGAAGCGCTCGAGGACGAACCGGATGTCGGCGTTCACTACTTGAGCGATCCAGGCATGGCGCCACGCCTTGACGTTCTGATCGTTCCAGGGACCAAGAACACCGTCGCCGATCTGAAATGGCTGCGCGCAGCCGGCTGGGAGAACTTGCTGGTCCGGCACCGTCGCGCGGGTGGATGGGTGCTGGGAATCTGCGGAGGGTACCAGATGCTTGCACGGCGCGTCATAGACGCCGACGGGATCGAGAGCGATACCTTGAAACGATTGGGTTGGGATTGCTCGAAATGGAAACCACCTTTCAGGCCGAGAAAATCACCGATCGAATCCCTGCAATTCATCTGCCGACAAGCATTCCCGTTTCCGGTTACGAGATTCACTCCGGGCGCATTACCGGCATCGCGGCTTCCCGGGCGCTGTTCAGATTGACGCACAGGGACTCCAGCGCGGTGAACGAATTGGAGGGTGCCCGATCGGACGATGGGCGAGTGATCGGCACTTCGATTCACGGAATGTTCGATTCCGCCGGCTTTCGACGAAACTTTCTCGACGAGACCAGGGCTTTCGAAAGGACTCGCCCCGCTCGAATCCGGCGCGCAGGATGATGCCGACGCCAATCGCCGCACGGCCTTCGATCGAATCGCCGACGCGCTGGAAGCGAGCGTGGATATGCCGCAGATCGCGGCGCTCGCCAGGCAGGGCTGAGCCCTGCACCCAGTATTAAGGCCGCCCGCCGTTGGCGGGCGCGGCTCCTGCCGACGGCTTAATACTGCGCTGCCGTCGCCACGGCCAGGGGTGAGCCCTGCACCCGGTGAAAAGTGAAAAGAGAAGATGCGGGCTTCGCCCTGTTAGAAGGGTGATGGGGGAAGACGCGTGGGCGGGGTCGATGACCTTGCCGCCCTTACTCTTGCATTCCTTGCCGGTCGTCATGCTGACTTGGTAATCGTGCTATAGCCTTCGTGTAGCCGACTGGGAGGAACGCCCACTATGCCCGACAGAAAAGCGTGGACCGCCGATGACATGCCGGATCTTTCCGGGAAGACGATTGTCGTAACCGGCGGCAACAGTGGCATCGGCTACGAAGCCGCGCTGGAGTTCGCGCGCAAGCGGGCCGATGTCATCATTGCCTGCCGCGACCTGGGGAAGGCTCGAACCGCAGCCGCCCGGATCTCCGCATCGTCGACCGGCGCCAAGGTCGAGGTGATGGAACTTGACCTCTCGAGCCTCGCGTCGGTGCGCGGCTTCTCCGACGCGTTCCATCTGGGACATCCCGCGCTGCACGTGCTGTGCAACAACGCCGGCGTCATGGCGATCCCCTACCGTCGCACGGTGGACGGCTTCGAGATGCAGTTCGGCACCAATCACCTGGGACATTTCGCGTTGACCGGCCTGATGCTCGATCGGTTGCTCGCCACGGAAGGCGCCAGGGTCGTCAATGTCAGCAGCGGCGCGCATCGCATGGGCAAAATTCGTTTCGACGATCTCCAATGGCAGAACGGCTACCGCAAGTGGAGGGCTTACGGGCAGAGCAAGCTCGCCAACTTATTGTTCACCTTCGAGTTGCAGCGTCGAGCCGACGCAGCCGGCGCAAAACTGTTGAGCGTCGCATGCCATCCCGGATATGCGGCGACCAATCTGCAAGCCGCGGGACCGCGGATGCAGGGATCGTCGATGATGGAATCTTTTTTCTCAGTCGGCAACAGCCTGTTCGCGCAAAGCGCCGCGATGGGCGCGCTGCCCACCGAGTATGCTGCCGTCGCGCCCGGCGTCCACGGCGGCGACTACATCGGCCCTGACGGTATCGCCGAGATGTGGGGGCATCCGGTCAACGTCGGTTGTAGTGCGGCTGCGCGCGACGCTGCCGCCGCCGCCCGGCTTTGGGAAGTGTCCGAGCAACTCACCGGTGTGCACTACACGCTATGAGCAGATGTTCGCTCCATCTGGCTTGCCGTTCGAATTCGGCTTCGCCACCGCGTCTTCGTGCTCGGAGTTTTCGACCACGTCCGCAATCGCCCGGAGCAGAGTCGATTTCTTGACCGGCTTGCTGACGTGCAGGTCGCATCCAGCCTGGTGTGCGCGGCGCACGTCCTGTTCGAGCGCGGAGGCGGTCAGCGCGATAATCGGCGTCCGACGACGTTGGTTCGCGTTCGCTGTCTCCCATTGACGAATCATGCGCACGGCGCTGTAACCGTCGAGCACAGGCATCTGGATGTCCATCAGGACCACGTCGTAGGCGCGCGTCATGAAGCGGTCAAGGGCCGCCTGGCCGTCCTCCACTTCGTCGAGCACGTAGCGGCTTTTCTTTAGATACGCCGCGATCAACAGGCGATTATCCGCCGAGTCATCTGCCAGCAGGATGCTGAGCGGGCGGTCGAGCAGATGCGTCGCGGAACCGTTCGGCGCCACTTCACGGCGAGGCTCGGCGGCCGCATTCGCAGGCGCGGCAACTTGCGCCATTGCGTCGGAAATAGCCGCGTACAATTCGCGGCTCTTGACCGGCTTGACCACGTAATGATTCACCCCCAGCTCCTTCATCGCGTTCAACCGCGTGGTCAGGCCGCTGGAAGTCACGAGGATGACGATCGGCGCATTTCCGTTCGGGCCAAGCCGCATCCGCCGGATCATTTCGATTCCGTCCATCGCGGGCATCTGCAAATCAACCAGCATCAGGCCGAACGCCGCGCGATTGCGATTGGCGGCGTCGATCGCGAGGATTCCTTCGGTCCCGGACGCGGCCTCGGCGACTACGGCTCCCTTGGCGCTCAAGAATTCGGTTGCGATCGATCGAGCCGTCGCGTTGTCATCCACCACCAGCGCGCGGACCCCGGACAAATCGGGGCCGCGATGCTCCGGCGTTTCGCGTTCGTTGGCGACCGCGGGTGTCAATCCCATCTCCGCGGTAAAATAGAAAGTGCTGCCCGTGGCGAGTTCGCTTTCGACCCAGACTCTGCCCCCCATCAGCGCGACCAGGCGCTCGACGATTGTCAGACCAAGTCCGCTGCCGCCGTATTTTCGCGTGGTCGATGAGTCAGCCTGGGTGAAGGCGGAGAAAACCTTGGACAGCACGTCCGGCGGTATCCCGATGCCGGTGTCGCGCACCGAAAATAGAAGGCTGCCCGGGTTGGACTGGGCGGGATCGAGCGCGACGTCAATCACGACTTCACCGCGTCCGGTAAATTTGATCGCGTTGCCGACCAGGTTGGTGAGCACCTGGCGCAGCCGCAGCGGATCGCCCACCAGCATGGGCGGCAGACCGATTCCGAATCGCACCGCGAGTTCGATCCCCTTTTCGTGGGCGCGCACCGCGAGAGTATCGGCCACCTTCTCCGTCAGCTCGACAACGTCGAACGCGACCGCCTCCAGGCTCAAGCGCCCGCTCTCGACCCGGGCAAGATCCAGGATGCTGTTGATCAGTTCGAGCAGCGCTTTGCCGTTGCTGATGATGGTATCGAGATAACGCCGCTGTTCCGAATCGAGAGCGCTTTCGCCCATCAGGTCGGCCATCCCGAGGATCGCATTCATCGGGGTGCGAATCTCGTGCGACATGCTGGACAGAAATTCGGTCTTCGTCCTCGATGCCGCCAGCGCCTTCTGTCGTGCACCCTCGAGGTCGGTGATATCGCGCGCGATCGCCAGTGCGCATTCGCGGCCGCCGAGCTCGAGCACAACCGCCGAGATCAGCGCCGGGAAAGTACTGCCGTTGCTGGCGCGGAAGGTGGTTTCGAAGTTGCGCACCTCGCGCTGTTTGCGCAGGGTTTCGATGAAGAGATCGTGCCGCTCGGTGCTGACCCAGACATTGAGGTCATCGAAGCTCTTGCCAATCATTTCTGTTTTTGCCAGCCTGAGCGATCGCACCAGCTCATTGTTCACATCGACGATGATGCCGCTGCTCATGTCAATCAGCGCGATGTTATCGACGCTCGAGTCGAATATCTCCCGCAACATCGCTTCGCTGCTCTGCAGTTTTCGCTCCTGTTCCTTGAGCTTGGTAATATCGCGGGCAATCGTCACCACCCGACGCGCGGCGCCCAGGTCCACTACCACCGACGAGAGCAGCACGGGAATCTCGACGCCGCTCTTGCTCCGAATTGCCACTTCGAAATTGCGCACCTGACCGGTGGTCCGCAACTCGATGTATTCGCTTTCAGGCCCTGCAAAACCGTTGTCGGAGACTCCCGGCCAGAGCTTTCCGATGATCTCTTCGCGCGACAATTCAGTGAGTCGCGTAAATTCGGCGTTGACATCCACAAAGCGTCCGCTAAGGTCGGTGATCAAGAGTGGGTCCAGGATGGAGTCGAAGATTTTGCGCAACATCGCTTCGCTGTCTATGAGCTTTTGTTCCGCCGCCACGAGATCGCTGATGTCGCGTACGACTGCCAGGCAGCTCGGCTTGCCGTCCAGCTCCAGCAGCACCGCGGACATCAGGCATGGAATGGGGGTTCCATCTTTGGCGAAAATACTGACTCGCATGTTGCGGACTTCTCCGGTTCGGGTCAGAGTCGCCACACAATTGTCGGATTCCTCCCGGCTCGTCCATAAGCCGATCTCCCAATAAGTCTTACCCAGCACCTCTTCTCTGCTAAAGCCCGTCTTGCTGAGGAATTCGTGATTGACGTCGGTGTAACGCCGCGTTATCGGATCGCTGGTCGCCATCGCATCGAGGTTCGCGTCGAAGATTTTGCGCAGCGTGGCCTCGCTGTTGCGCAGTTTCCGCTCCGCTTCTTTGATGTCCGAGATTTCATGGACCACGTTGATCACGCAGTTCTGATTGTTGAGCCGGACCACGACCGCGGATATCAGCGCGGTCGTCGGTTGAGCGCGGTCAACGCCGGTGAGCTGGGCCTCGATGTTTTGCACCGAGCCGCTCTCTCGCAGCTCCTTCGCGCATTGCTCGCGGATGGCCGGCTCCACCCAGAAATTCAAGTCTATAGCGCGCCGGCCTACCACCTGCTCCCGCGGCAAGCGGCTGCGCTTGACGAATTGGTTGTTGACTTCGAGGATCCTGCCGGTATCGAGGTTGCTGACCATGACTATGTCGCCGCTTTGCTCGAAAATCTGCCGGAACTTCTCTTCGCTTTCCTTGAGTTTCCGATCGCTGCTCTGCACGTCTTCGAGGTTTTGCGCGATTTCGCGCCGATTCTTCGTCTGCAAATTGACGTTTGACAGCCCGAGCCCGACTGCGGTCGTCAGTCCCAGCCAATGTATAGAGGGATCGGAATCAACGACCCCATGCGCGCGCCCAAAGACATAAAAGCAAATCATCCCGATACCGCTAATCGCCGCCTGCCAACGCCAGTCCCACGGCGCCAGCGTCCCCGCACCGACCACGACGACAAGCACTGACACGGACAGCGGCTCGACGCGCATCGACTCGGCACCGATCGCAGTGTTCGATACCAGCAACGTGGTGCAGACGAAGATGACGATCTCGCGCCAATAGCGCGGTATCGCGGCGGTAAAGGTCAACAGAAAAAACACGACCCCGACGCCGACGTTGGCCAAAATAAGGCTCTCTGTCGCGTCGAACGTCGATCCGGACGTGTAACGGTGCCCCACTGCATAAACTAGATTGGAAAAGACAATCAGCAGCGCACCCACCCGTGACAAACCGGCTACGGTTTCGTCCACGACGGGCAAATCGAACGAAGTATTGCGCGCCCGCGCACGCGACAGCTCACGCGAAGCCGAAGCTTCGGCGTTCAACCGATCAGGCTGGGGTGGTTTCCTCTCATGCGAGACAATGTCGTTGTGCTTGGGCGTTGCGCCCATCCGATTTCCTTCCCGTCCCAGCTACCGCAGGGATCTACCTAATTGAAGCAAGTCCAATGCCCGAAAATTTGTCGCATAACTGGGGGAAAACCCCCGATCGCTCATCAATCGGCGCAGCCCACGGCGCGATTAGACGCGATGTGTGCCGTTTTGGGATTTGGCCGGGCGCACGCCCTGCGCGTTTGTGAGATGGGCATGAATTCTGAGAGAATCCCCGCAATTCCCGCATCGAGGTTCATCCACATGAGCGCGACTGTTTCCATCCATCAAGGCAAGCTCGAAGGCGACGAGCAAGGCGGACTATTAGTCTTCAAAGGAGTGCCGTTTGCGGCTCCCCCCGTGGGTGCGCGCCGATGGCTCGCGCCCGAGAAGCTCGAGTCGTGGACAGGGCTGCGCGACGCGCGCCGCTTTGGCGCGGTGTCTCATCAAAACCAGGTGATGCTTAGCGCACTCTCCGCGATGGTGGTTGGCGGCGAGCAATCCGAGGATTGCCTGTCCCTGAACGTCTGGACTCCCACGCTCGACGGCAAGCGCCGGCCCGTGATGGTCTGGATTCACGGCGGCGCCTTCACCATCGGCTCGGGCTCGCAGCCTCTTTACGACGGTTCCGTTCTGGCACGGCGCGGCGACGTGGTCGTCGTCACCATCAACTATCGCCTCGGCCCACTGGGCTTCCTCCGCCTGGCCGACGTGACCAACGGCAAGATTCCGGCGACCGGCAACGAAGGAATGCTCGATCAAGTCGCAGCGCTCCGGTGGGTCCGCGACAATATCGCCGAGTTCGGCGGCGACCCCGGAAACGTCACCATCTTCGGTGAATCGGCCGGCGGCATGAGCGTCGGAACTATCCTGGCGATGCCGTCAGCGCGCGGCCTGTTCCACAAAGCGATACCGCAAAGCGGAGCGAGCCACACCGGTGCTTCGGTCGCGCGCGCCAATCGCACCGCAGAGAGAGTCTTGTCGAAGCTCGGTGTGCACCCCGGCGACGCCGGCGCAATCCGCGCGTTGACGCCTGAGCAATTGCTCACCGGCACGCTGCTCGACGACGGCAGAACGCCCGATCCCGAACTCGGGATGGCGTATCAGCCGGTGGTTGACGGCACTCACGTGCCGCGCGCCGCGATCGAGATGGTCGGAGACGGCACGGCGTCGGGCGTGGCCGTGATGGTCGGTTCGACGCTCGAGGAGTGGAAGTTGTTTTCCTTGATGGATCCTTCGTTGCACAAGCTCGACCGCGCCGGCCTGGGCGCGCGCGTCAGCAGGCGGCTGACGGCGGCCGCCGCCGACGCGCTCATCGATACTTACGAAAAGGCTCGCGCGGCGCGTGGCGAGTCCGTCACGCCCGCTGAACTGTTCACCGCAATCGAGACCGACCGCACTTTCCGCATGCCCGGCGTGCGCCTCGCGCAAGTCCAGCGCCGCCACGATTCGCGCGTTTACAGTTATCTCTTCACGTGGCCGTCACCCGCGATGGGCGGCGTGCTCGGCTCATGCCACGCGCTCGAGCTCGGCTTCGTGTTCGGCACCAATAGCTTGCCCGGGATGACCATGTTCGCAGGCGCCGGCCCAGCCGCGGAAAAGCTGGCGGCACAGATGCAGGACGCATGGCTGGCATTCGCACGATCAGGCGATCCGAGTTGCGAGAGTGCGGGTACCTGGGAGGGTTACACCGAGGCGCGCCGGCCGACGATGGTCTTCGGCGCGAACACCAAACTCGAGGATGCGCCGCGCGACCAGGAGCGCCGCGCCTGGGACGCGATCCCCGATCGCATTTTCGGCTCGCTCTAGCTATCGCCTGGACGAGATCACTCGAGCGATAGATCGACGCGCGTCGTCTTGCCCTGATCCTTGATTCCGCCGGCGTCCAGCTTCGGCGCGATTATGAACATCCGCCCCGCGTCGACCTGCTTGCTGCTCAGATACGCGCGCACCGCGTTTGCGCGCGCGTCCGCCAGGTGCTGAAGATCCTGATCGCTCACGGGAGTGTTGGCGAGGATTAGCTTCTTCATCTCGTCCGGCGGCTGTGTCTTCGCAAATCCGATGAAGTTGCGCGGCTTCTGAAATTTTCCCGCGCTATAAACTCGCGCCAGATACTTGTTGTAGTCCGCCGTGGACAGCGCCGCGTTTTTTGCATTCGCGGCCGCGCTGTCTCCCTCGTCCTCGTGCCTGAGCACCTCGATGCTGTGCTCCAGTGACGCTTCGCGGTAGCCGTCCTTGTCGAATTGCGGATCGACGCGCCCCGAGATGTTGAGTTTCAAGGCGGTTCGATCCGCCAACGCCGTCGCGACCGTATCCAGTTTCTTCTGACTATCCGGCGTCAGCGTCGCGTAGCCCGGCGCGAACTCTATATAGCCGAGGTCTTGCTGCTCGCCGCTGCCACCGAACGCCGCCGCTATCAGCGTGAATGGCGCCGTCACGGCCTTGACGATAAGGTTCATGAACGCGCTCAGGATGACTCTGCCGATGCTGAATTGCGGATCGGAAAGCGACCCCGACACGGGCACTCGCAGGTCGATTTGTCCCTTCGAATTCTTGAGCAGTGAGATAGCGAATCGAATCGGCAGATTCGTCGCATCCGGGCTCTCCACGTGATCGCCGAACGTCAGTTGATCGATGAAAATATGGTTGTCGGCCGTCAGCTTTCCCTGGTCCAGTAGATAATGAACATCGACCGTCAGCGTGCCTTTGACGATCGGATAGCCGGTGTATTTGGTCGAGTACGGGGTGAGGCCCGTCAGTTCGATACCGTTCGCCTTCGCCTTGATATCGACGAACGCAGTCGGCGCGAGCGGGTTTATGGACCCATCGATGTTGATCGGCGCACTCCCGTTGATTTTCCCGTCGAGTAAAACTTCCGCCGGCTGGGTGGATTTTGTTCCGAACGCGCCGACCTTGCCCTCCATATCGGTCAGGTTCGCCGTGTAGTTGGGCTTGATAAAGTTGTCCGTGTAATCGACTTTGCCGCCTTTGAGCGTGATCTCGTTCAACTCGATGTCGGCGTTCATCGGCTGCCCCGCGTAAGGCTCTGCCGGACTCGACGATGCCGCCCGAGCCGCTTCAGGAGCCGTCGCGGCCGCCGGACTCGGTGCGGCAGCCGGAGTCGGCGTCGATGTCGGCGCCACTGGAACCGCACCCTTCGAGCCCGGCGCTCCCGTGGCTCGCGTCAGCGACGTAGGCGCCTCTTGCGGGCTCGCGGTGATGTCTTTCAGATTCAACTTGCCGGTGCTGTTGAGAATGACCCGCGAATAAAAATCCGACAGCGCAAGCTCGCCGACATGCACCTTCGGCGGACCTTTTCCGAGAGCGAAATCGATTTTACTCGCGTTGAGCGCGTTCATTCTGAAAAAGAGAGCGTTGGTCAGCTTGTCGAGCATCCGCACGCTGCCGAGCGACGCGTCGCCACGATAGCTGACAAGAAAATCGTTGCGCACCTGCTCCAGGCCAACCGCGCCATCCATCGTCAGGTTCGCGCTGGTGATCGTCGCGTTCATCCTGCTGCTCACGTATGGATCCGCAAACGCCACGTCCAGGCGCTTTGTTGCGACCCGCAGATCGGCCTTCAACGGCGCAATCGCGGCCGTGCCGGTGACTTTGAAAGTGCCCTTGCGATTCAGCGTGCCGTCAACATCGACTGCAAAAGGTTTGCTGAAGTCGCTCGACACATCTTTCAGATGCAGATTTAGCGGCGCTACGGCCGCCTTAACCGGTTGCGGCGCATTGTCATCCTCGAAGGTGGCGTCGGTGTGTTCCATCGCGACCGACGCGATCTGATATTGCCAACTCTGCGACGGCGGCGCCCGCGGCCGTGCCGTCGCAGGCTGGACCGGTTTGCGCGCCGCTCGCCTGGTCTCGCGCGGCATTCGCCTCGTTTCGCGCATGCTTGCTTGCTTGCTGGGTGGCGGCGGCGGGCCGCCGCGCATCAGCGAGGCAAGACTCAATTTCCCGCCGCGCTCGCGGCGAACGAACAGATGCATCCCGTCAATGCGTACCTCGCTGACCGTCGCCTGACGCGCCGCCAGGTCGAACTGTCCAATCGCGACGCTCAGACTTTTCCACTGCACCGGTTTTTCGCGTTCGTGCGGCGCATCCATCTCGAAATTTTCGATTGCGACGGTCGCCGGCTCCGCGTGCACGTTGAAATGATCGCTGGCGAAATGCGTCTGTACGTTGCCCTTCGCGCTCAGCTTGCCCGACGCGATCGTGGCCGCCAGCACCGACTGAGCGAACGGCTGCAACGCCGGCAAGTCGATCTGATCGATCGATACCTCCGTCGTGACCTGCGAATGCGCCAGATCGAGCGCGCCTTTGACCGCGATCGTGCCACCGCTGCGAATCTTGCCGTTAACGGTGACGGACGCGGGCACTCCCCCTACCGTCCGAAGATTCTTAAGCCCGACCCCGAGCGCATCCACCGCCACCGCCACCGGCGTCGCGCCGCGGTTATCCTGGACCTCCACCGCGCTGTTCGTGAGATCGAACGAGTCCACCGCAAAATCGGTTGGCGATTTCGCCGTGGATTTTCCCGCCGCTGGCGCCGCCGCCTGCGTCACGTTGCCCGCCGCTGGCGCCGCATTGCCGCTCGCTATCGACGTGAGATTGTTGGTCCCGTCGGGATTGAGCCTGACATGCGCGAGCAGGCCATCGACCCAGATAGATCGCAGATAGAACACCGCGCCCAGCGGCTCGACGTCGGTCAGCTTCACCTCGGCGTATTTGAGTGAGGCGATCGGCGCACCCGCCGTGTCGCGAACGTCGAGCTGAACCAGCGCTACCGTTCCGTTCAAGCGAATCAGCGGTTGCGATTCCGCCTGCACGAAATGCACGTACACGTCCGCCGACAGCGTCCCATGCGGAATTTTCACCGGCAGCTTCATCGGCGCGTAGCTGACGTAAAGCGGGATGTTGAGCCGATGCAGTTTCAGGTCAATCACCGAGTCGTGCGTTGCCTGGAACGGCCTGGACATACCCGCAATCCGGAGCGGGCTGCCGTCGATCACCATCTGCACCAGCGGCTCGACGAACACGTCCACGTCCGCGGGCAGGTTCGCGATGAACGGCACGTTGATCTGAATCTTCTCGACCTTGTGCTGCACCCCGAGCAGTTGATCGTCGATTGTCACTTCGCCGTCGCGCAATTGAATATTGGAAACCGCGAATCGCATCGGCGCGCTCGGCGCCGCCGGTTTCGGCTTTTCCGGCGCCGGCCCGCTCTCGAGCAGATCGGAAAAGTTGAATTTCTGCTGCGACTCCCGAACGACATGGATCTGCGGCCGCTCGATCAGGACTTCGCCTATCACGGGCGCAAATCTGAAAATCGACGCCCACGAAACCTTCACCGCCAAATGCCCGAGATCGACGAACGGCTTCTGCGGATTGTCGCGCTCGCCAACGTGCAGTTGGTCGAGGTCGAGCTTCAACCGATAAAGATTGAAGCGGATTTTGCCCACGCTCACCTGGCGATGGATGCTGTTGGCGACCGGTCCCGTCAGCACGTGCCGCAACACTGGAGGAGCCGCGAGGTATAACGCCGGGCCAAGAAACAGCACGACCGCGACGACAATCGCCCCGGTTTTCCGCACCCGGCGCGAACTCCCCAACGCCCGCGCGCGCGCAATCCATGGCCTCGAGGGATGAACCGCCGACCTTGCATGTCCGAGCGCGGTTTCCAGGTACTCAAGAGCTCTATTGAGAAAGTTGGCCATGAGCCTTAAGTCAACGTTACGCCGCCAGCGTGAGCCGTCGTCGCCAAATAGTCAATTCATCGCGAACATCCTAAAGTGGCTATCGGTTGTGGATTCCCAGCCAGCGCCGGCGGTCTTCGATGATCGGCCGCTGGCTCTTCAACAGCGCGTATGCTTCGTCAAGCGTCTTGCCGCGCTTCGTTTTCAGGAACCATGCCACCACCAGTGGCGCGCGCTCGCATCCCTCCTCGCAATGGACCAGCACGCGATGCCCCAGCGCGAGTTCTTCCTCTATCAGCGCCGCCGTCCTGTCGAGCGACGCGACCCCATCTGCAAGCAGCGGCATGTGGATCGCCTGAGGCGGTTCGATTTCCGGCACGTCGGGGAGCACGCTGATAATCGTCCCCTCGAACTCGAGCGCGTCCTGCAGATCGCCGACGAACAGGCTCGGAATTATCTCGCTCTCTTGCCAACTCGCGGCCATACGATTGTGCAGCTTGACGGGCGAGCGGACATTGCGTCAACCTCGCGCCACGGGGTGAATCGAATGGCAAAAACTGTCCTCTCGCGGCTGCGCATCGAAGGACGATGGTTCATCGACGAACACGGGCGCTGCGTCATTTTGCGCGGCGTCAATCTGGGCGGCGATTGCAAGGTCCCCTACCCCGACGGCGGCACCAATTTTCCCTCCGACTTTTCCAACCATCGCGAGGTCTCCTTCATCGGCCGTCCGTTTCCGATTGGCGAAGCCGGCGAACACTTCTCGCGCCTGCGCGCGTGGGGCTTCAATTGCCTGCGCTTGCTGACCACCTGGGAAGCCGTCGAGCATCGCGGCCCGCGCGATTACGACGCCGCGTACCTCGACTACTTCGCCGAGTTGTGCCGGCTCGCCGGTGACTACGGCTTCTACATATTCGTGGATTTTCACCAGGATGTCTGGAGCCGAATGACCGGTGGCGACGGCGCGCCCTGCTGGCTATTCGAGAAAGTTGGAATTGACTATCGCCGGCTCGCCGAGTCGGGATGCGCTCATGTAATGCAACATCTATATGACTATGCGCGCGGCGGCCGCCAGGAGGACCGCTACCCGACCATGAGCTGGGTGCAGAATGAGCGCCTTCCCGCCAACGGCATCATGTGGACCTTGTTTTTCGCCGGCCGCGACTTCGCCCCCGGACTGACTATCGACGGCGTCAACGTGCAGGACTACATGCTCGAGCATTACCTCGGAGCGCAGCGCGAGATCGCGCGCCGCATCCGCGATTCGCCCAACGTGCTGGGCTTTGACTCGCTCAACGAACCGGCCCCGGGATGGATCGGACAGCCACTCACCTATCGCCATCTCGGGCCAAGCGATACCAACCCCGACCGTGCGATGCCGGGCCTGGCGGGGTCGCCGCTCGACGGCTTGCTGGTGTCGCATGGAATTGCGCGCTCGATACCGGTGCTCGAGTTCGACCCGGCAGCCAAAGCCGCGGTCCACAAACAAGATCGGACGATCAATCCGGAGCGCATCTCGATCTGGGCCCGCGGCCAAAGCGATCCGTTCCAGGATGCAGGCGCATGGCGGCTCAACAACGACGGCAGTTTCGACGTTTTGCGCGAAGACTTTTTCCAACGCGTCGGCGATCGCAAAGTCAACTTCATCGAAGACTACATGGGACCATTTTTCGCGCGCGTCGCCGAGAATATTCGCCAGATTAATCCCGATTGGATGCTGTTCGCCGAGCTTGATCCGCTCTCGGGCTTTTTCGGACCGCGATTCCCCGCCGAGACTCCCCCAAACAGCGTCAACGCCGGTCACTGGTACGACGTGGTCATGGCCGCGACCAAGATGTTTAGTCCGAATTTCAGTCTCGACGTGTTGACCGGCGAGATTGCGACCGCCGCCGAACAGATTCAGGCGCGCTACCAACGCGAGCTCGGCAAGATGGCCGGGATGTCAGAAACGGTGAAGGGCGGCGCGCCGACCCTCATCGGCGAATTTGGAATTCATTTCGATTTGAACGGCGCTGGCGCGTACCGCGCCTTTCACGCCGGCGATCGCAGCGATGCGCCATGGACTGCTCACATCATCGCGCTCGATCTAATGTATAATGCACTCGATACTCTGCTCATCAATAGTACGCAATGGAACTATACTGCATCCAATAGTAACGATCTGGCTATTGGCGACGGGTGGAATCAGGAGGATCTGAGTATCTTCTCGCGCGACCAGCAGACCGATCCGGCGGACATCAATAGCGGCGGCCGCGCGCTCGCCGGCTTCGTCAGACCTTACGCGCAGGCGACACAGGGCATTCCGCGCACGATGAACTTCGATCGTATCAGCGGCACTTTCGAGTTCATGTTCGAATGCGATCCTTGCGCTGCCCGCTCGACCGAGATCTTCGTGCCGCGCGTCCAGTACCCGCGCGGATGCGTGCTTGAAGTGTCCGGCGGCAACGGCAACGCCGAGCTGGACCTCGACGGCCAGCGCGCCGTCGTCAAGGTCGAGCGCCCCGGCGAAGTCCGCGTCGTCATCCGCCGCAAAGCTTGGGCGCCTTAGCTGTACTTGCGCTCCTGCCACCAGGGAAAGTACGCGGGCATGTCCTTCGAAATCTTGTCCGGAAATTTTGCCGGACGTTTCTCCAGAAATGACGCGACCCCTTCCCTCACATCCGCCGAAGAGCCTCGCGCGAAGATTCCGCGGCTGTCCACCTTGTGCGCTTCCATCGGATGGTCCGCACCCGCCATCTTCCATAGCATCTGGCGAATCAACGCGACCGACACTTGCGGCGTGTTGTCGGCTATCTCGCGCGCGAGCGCGCGCGCTGCTGGAATAAGTTGTTCGGGTTTGTAGATCTTTTTGATCAGCCCGCCTTCGAGCGCCTCCTCGGCTGCGAAAACGCGCCCTGTAAACGTCCACTCCAGCGCCTGCGCGATGCCGACGATCTTCGGCAGGAACCAGCTCGAGCACGCCTCCGGCACCATCCCGCGCCGCGCGAACACGAAACCGAAGCGCGCGTTTTCCGACGCCAGCCGCACATCCATCGCCAGTTGCATCGTCACGCCGACGCCCACCGCCGGCCCGTTCACCGCCGCGATCACCGGCTTCAGACAATCGAAGATGCGCAGGGTCAGCAGTCCGCCGCCGTCGCGAATCGCTTCATTGCTCCAATCCACGCTGCCGTCGGCCCTGATCGCGGAACGCCGATCCGCGCGTTCCTCGCGCGTCGAGTCGAACGTCCTGGGACCCGCCGACAGGTCCGCGCCCGCGCAGAATGCGCGCCCCGCGCCGGTCACGATGATCGCGCGCACGTTGTCGTCCGCGTCGGCCTTGTCGAACGCGTCGATCATCTCGTCCATCATGGTGCCGGTGAATGCGTTGAGCTTCTCCGGCCGGTTGAGCGTGATCGTCGCGATATTGTCCGCGACCTCGTAAACGATCTGTTCATACGCCATGCACTGCTCTCCGTCGCTGCCCGCAACTTCTACTTCACAAACAGCATCAGTGCTTCGTACACTACCGCGGGCTTCTGCGAGCCTACGACCTGGATTTCCGTCTCCCGCGTGAGCATCGTGCCCAGCGGCCGCGGCTCGACCGCGGTCAGCCGCGAGCGCGCGTGGACGCTGGCGCCGGCAGGCACCGGCGCGACGAAGCGCAGCTTGTTCGCGCCGTAATTTACCACGTTGCGAAATCCCGCGATCGTGTAATCCTCTTTGCTCCTGAACGCCGGCAGCAGGCTCAGGGTCAGAAAACCATGCGCCACCGGTCCGCCGAACGGACTTTCTTTCTTGCACCGCTCGATATCGATATGAATCCACTGACGGTCACCGGTCACGTCGGCAAATTGATTGATTTTTTCCTGCGTCACTTGAATCGGCTCGCTCCACGGACCGAATTCCTTGCTGATCTTCGCCGTCAGAGCCGCAATATCGTCAACCTTGATCGTCTGCATATTTTTTTCTCCGTTTTTCGGTTTTGGGGATCGATTGTCTAACCAACTCAGTTGCAACTTGCAACTTAACCGTTCCTGGTCGCGGCTATCACCATCCAGCCGGCCGCGGCGTGCAGGCATTTCGACGTGAACCCCGCCTGCGCGAGGATTGACTCCAACTGGCTGAATGTAAACGCGTCAACTCCGATGCTCGAAATGAATTTGAACCACTGCTGCGCGATCCAGCCGTCCGCGCGGCGCGACGTGGCGATCGTAAAACGCCCGCCGGGTTTCAGCACCCGGCCCACTTCGCCGATTACGCGGCCGATGTCGGGAAAAAGGTGCAGCGCCCCGCAACAATTCACCACCTCGAATTGACCCGGCTCGAACGGCAGCGCCATCGCGTTGCCGTGCAGCAGCATCAAGTTGCCGATTCCTTCCTCCCGCACCATCCGCGACGCGTAATGCAGCATCGGCATAGACAGATCCAGGCCCACCACGGCGCCCGCGCCGATTTTCCGCGCAAACCGGCGCGCGTAGATTCCCGGTCCGCAGGCAAGATCGAGCAGGAATTCCGTCTTGCCGAGCACCGCCGCGTCGGCAATCAGCGCGTACTCGTCCTCGAAGCCGATGCCCATGATAATTTTGGCCACCGAACTGCGCCGCCACAATCGGCTCTCGTAAATCCGGATGAGCGGGTCGAATTGCATGGACCGCTGGGCGAAATTCGGCCTTTGGGCTTTCCCGGGAAGAAGGTCGATTACGCCCCCATCGACCGGGTACTTTGCCGAACACTGGGGGCACACATACTCGAGGTGCGCCGCCGCTGGTGCGGCCAACTTGCCGCGTCCGCAGGCGGGGCAAAGGATAGGCACGCGAAGTGGTTCGTCTGCCGCCTTCATGATTCGCCCTCTGTGTAAGGTGTTTTCCCGCCGGCGCGCTCGGATGCAGCGCCAGGCTGGGGCTCACACGCGGATTCTCGCCCTTACGCCCCGCTTTTACCAGAGCGCGATCGCGGCCCGCACCCCCCATCAATTGCCGTGTGCCGAGCATTCAACGGGGGCCTTCTGATGGTTGGAGCAGGGTTCCCTTCTTCAGTGCCCGCTCCTTCATGATCGCGAAGAACACCGGCACAAGTATGAGGACGTGCATCGTCGAGGTGATCATTCCGCCGACGATTGGCGCGGCGATTGGCTTCATCACGTCGGAGCCGATCCCGCTCTCCCATAGAATCGGCGCGAGACTGAGCATCACGACTGCAACGGTCATCAGCTTGGGTCGAAGCCGCTGGACTGCGCCCTCGATCACCGCCAACTCGATCTCATCGTGAGTGAGCGCGCCGGCGGCGATGTGACGATTCAGAGCTTCGTGAAGATAAATCACCATGACGACGCCGGTCTCGACAGCGATGCCGAACAGCGCGATGTACCCGACCCACACGGCGACGCTGAAGTTGAAGCCCATCATGTACTGGAGCAGCAGCCCGCCCGTCATCGCGTACACGGTCGGAAGGATCAGCACGATCGCTTCAGTCGCCGACTGGAAGAGCATGTAAAGCAGGACGAAGATCAGGCCGAAAACGATCGGCAGGATGACCGTCACGCGCTTTCGCGCGCGCAACTGGAACTCATACTCTCCCGACCATTTCAGAGTGTATCCGGCGGGCAGATGCAGTTGGCGATCGAGCACCCGCTGCGCGCGGTTAATGTAGCTGCCGTAGTCGGATGTCGCGAGGTCAACATAGACGTAGCCGGTCAGCAGCCCGTCTTCATCCCGTATCATCGATGGCCCCGGGCCCAGGCTGATACGCGCGACCTCGCCGAGCGGGATCTGCGCTCCGGTCGGCGTCATGATCAATATTCGACGAAGCGCGTTCAGGTCGCTGCGATAATCCGCGAGATAGCGAACGTTGATCGAGTAGCGCTCGCGCCCTTCGACGGTGGTCGCGATATTCTCGCCGCCCATCCCGGAGCTGACCGCCCGCTGAACGTCTCCGACCGTCAGGCCATACCTCGCCGCGACGGCGCGGTCGGCATTCACGTTGATGTAGAACCCTTGAGAAACTCGTTCGGCGAAAATTCCTCGCGTGCCCGGAACGGGACCGAGTATTTCTTCGATCTGAGAACCTATCTGCTGAATCCGGTCGACGTCGGGACCCTGAATTTTGAGTCCGACCGGAGTTTTGATCCCGGTCAGCTCCATGTCGAGCCGGTTCTCGACTGGCATCGTCCAGGAGTTCGACAAACCGGGAAAATGCAGCCGGTCGTCCATCTCGGCGATGAGCTGGTCATAGGTCATGCCCTTTCGCCATTGGTCGCGCGGCTTGAGCATGATCGTGGTGTCGTACATGTCCAGCGGCGCATTGTCGGTCGCACTATCGGATCGACCGACGGTGCCGAACACACTCTCGACCTCTGGAAACGCGCGGATGATCTGATCCTGCTTCTGCATCAGATTCACCGCTGACGTGATCGAAATCCCGGGCAGCGCAGTAGGCATGTAGAGGCTCGATCCCTCATACAGCGGCGGCATGAACTGACTTCCGATCTTGAACAGCACCGGAATCGTGAGCAGCAGGAAAATCACGTTGGCCGCAATCGTCAGCGTCCGATGACGCAGGCACCATCGGATCACGGGCAGATAGATGGCCTGGAAGAAGCGCGAGATGGGGTTGTTCTCCTCGGGGCGCAGCCGTTTGCCGCGTATGAAGAGGACCATCAGCACGGGGACCACCGTGATCGCGAGAACTGAGGAGAACGCAATCGCGAAAGACTTGGTGTAGGCCAGCGGACGGAACATCCGTCCCTCCTGCGATTCGAGCAGGAACACCGGCAGGAACGAGACGACGATGATGATCAGCGAGAAGAAAATCGGGCGGCCGACCTGTTTCGCGGCCGATAGCAGAATCCGCTGCCGTTCGGGTTCGGATATCGACTCGCCTTTCTGCGACGCCTCGTGCTGTGCCTCCGACAGGTGCCGGTACCCGTTTTCGACCATTACGATCGAAGCGTCGACGAGCACGCCTATCGCCAGCGCCAACCCGCCCAAGGACATGATGTTGGAGCTGATCTGCAGATAGTACATGGGGATAAACGTCGCGATGACCGCGATCGGCAGCGCAAGAATCGGGATCAGCGCCGAACGCAAATGGAAGAGAAAAACGATGATCACCAGGCTGACGATGATGGCCTCTTCGAGCAGATCGCGTTTCAGTGTGTTGATGGATTCCTGAATGAGTCCCGACCGGTCGTAGCCGGCGACGATTTCGACACCGCGTGGCAGAGTTTTTCGAATCTGAGCAAGCTTTTGCTTGACGCCGTCGATGACGGTGAGGGCATTCTGCCCGTAGCGCATTACGACGATGCCGCCGACCGTCTCTCCGTCGCCGTTCCATTCAGCGGCGCCCTCGCGAAGATCGGGGCCCAGACTGACCACGCCGAGATCCCTTATCAGCACCGGGGTGCCGTTGTTGGTTGCGACGGAAATTTCTTCCAATTCTGCCACCGAATGGACGTAGCCGAGGCCGCGGATCATGTAATCCACTCCCGACATCTCGAGCACGCGTCCACCGACTTCGCCGTTGCTGTCGCGGATTTTGTCGATCACCGTCTCCAGCGGGACCTTGAGCGCGAGCAACCGATTCGGATCGAGCTTGACCTGGTACTGCTTAACGAAGCCGCCGATAGTGGCGACTTCCGAAACCCCCGGCACGGTTTCGAGGGCATAGCGCACGTTCCAATCCTGCAAGCTGCGAAGGTCGGCGAGACTGTGAAGACGACTCTTATCGACCAGAGCGTATTCGTACACCCAGCCCGCGCCGGTCGCGTCGGGACCGATCGCGGGATTCACGCCAGCCGGCAACTTGCCGGCTATCTGTTGGAGGTATTCCAGCACGCGGCTGCGCGCCCAATAGATGTCGGTGCCGTCTTCGAAGACGACGAACACGTATGAATCGCTGGGCATCGTCTGCGCTCGGACTGCCTTCACATGCGGCGCAGCAAGCATCGCGGTAACGATCGGATAGGTCACCTGATCCTCGATGAGATTGGGCGGCTGGCCCATCCATTCGGTATGGATGATCACCTGGACATCGGAGATGTCCGGCAGCGCGTCGAGCGGGATCCGATCGAGCGACCAAACGCCTGCGAGCACCAGCGCCAGCACACCGACGAACAGGATGAAGCGGTTCGCATTACACCAGTCGATAGTTCTTTCGATCATCCTTCTTTCCTCACATCGCCATGGAGCCGCTTGCTGATACGTCCATCTGCCTGGTCGCGATCGTACGGCCTCCCTTCGACGCGACGATCGTCAGGCTCCAAGTGCCACCGCTAAGCAGTTCGATATTTGCGGCGTAGATGCCGTTGCCCCGGTCATCTGCGATGGCTTGCGCGCGCATCGCCGCCATTCCCATCGCCGGCATTGCAGCCATGTAGAAAGACACCGTCACTTTTGCGCCTGAGATTGCGGCGCCCTTGGGATCGCGCAGCGTCACGATCACCTTGTTGTGGCCGCGCACGAGGGGGTTGGGGTCGCTGGTGAACGCAATGCTTGCCTGGGGGACAGGCTGCGCCGATTGTCCAGCCGCATTCGCGCCTACCACCGGCGCAGCCGGCGCGAACGCGCCCGCGGCGGCCTGGAGTTGGCTTTCCGAGTCGATCAGGAAATTGGCGGAACTGACGATCTGCTGACCCGGCGCGAGTCCCTTGAGCACGATGAATTCATCGCCGACATGCGATCCCAACTCGACCTCGGCGGGAGTGAGATAACCGTCACCGCGATCGATGAACGCGACGTTGTGCGTGCCGGTCCGAAGAACCGCGGTGTCCGGGATGACAGTTTGCTCGCCCATCGGCAGATCCAGAGCAACGTGCGCGAACATCCCAGGAAGAAGCCGGCCTTTGGGGTTGTTGAACTCGCATCGCACTTTGGCGGTGCGGGTCATGGGATCGATCTGCGGCAAGATGAAATCGACGCGCCCATCGAAGTTCGTACCCGGATAAGCGTCCACAGTAACGGTTGCGGGATCGCCGGGATGAACCTTTGCGATCTCGTCCTGAAACACCGCCGCATAAATCCACACTTTCGACAGATCGGTGATCGTGAACAGGCGCGTGTCCAGTTGCACGTACATGTTAGGCAGCGCGTTGCGCTCGACGATGTAGCCGCTCATCGGCGAATCGATCTCGACGGCGCGGCGCACAGTGCGCTCACGTTCCAGGCGTGCGATCTCGCGCGGCGACACTCCCCAGAGGCTTAGACGTTGCTTGGCGGAATCGACCAGCGATGAGGCGTCGGCGGTCACATCGGCGACCGAGCTGTCTTCGACGCGCTTGCGGGCATCGACGGCGAGCAGATATTCGTTTTCGGTACTGACGAGGTCCGGGCTGTAGATGGTGAACAACGGCTGGCCTCGGCGGACGTACTGATAAGTCGAATTCGCGAACACCTGTTCGATCCATCCGGCGAAACGCGTTTGCACGTAGCCTTGCAGCCGTTCGTCGGTCTCGATGTTGCCGGTGGTCTCGAGGCGATCGCTTACGTCCTTTCGCACCACGGCCGCGAACTTGAGTCCGATCAATTGGCGGCGCTCCGGCGCGATCCGTATAGGCGCGAGCGGGGAATCGGCTGCGTATGCGATTGGCGCCGCGAGGAAGAGAAGGGATCCCAGCAGCAAAAGGACTGTGCTGAGGCGCAATTGTGATGAGTTGTAATTCATCTTGGGTCACCGATTACCTGCTGGATTTTGGCGATCGCGATTTCGTGGTCGGCGACGGTGCGGTAGTACTCCTGCCGGAGGTTGCGTAAATCGAGAACCGACGAGAGCAGCGTCTGGAAATCGACTTTGCCGACCCGATACGCGGACATTGCCGAGGCCTCCGACGTTTCAGCCTGCGGTAACAGGCCGTCGCGATAGATCGCCATCACTCGCTCCGCGGTGCGCATCGCGACCAGGCTGCTTTCGCCTTCGGAGGAAACTTGCAGTTGAGTTGCACGGGTCTGCTCGCGCGCCGACTCGGCCTCAAGCGCGGCCTGCTCGATCGCGGGCGTTTGCTTGCGCCAGAAATAGAGCGGAACCTTCGCGCCCAGATTCAGCATGTAGTAATCGCGGAATCCGGGACCGGTCTTTTGGTACGAATAACCGACGGTGAAATCCGGCCAGTACCCCTGATGCGCAAGCTTCAATGCTTCCGCGCTGCGCGCTTCCATCGCACGATCCGCGGCGAGTTCGGGGGAGCCGGCGTCGCTAAGCCGCGCAACCTCGGCCGAATCCAGGTCCAGATGGGTCGCTTCGACCCCGCCGATGTCGATATTCGGCGAGTCGGGATCGCGGCCGAGCATCTGCTTGAGCTCGAGCTGTCCCTGGTCTTCCTCCAGATGGTGCATCGCGTGCTCCTTGAGGATCTCGGTGGTTTGGAGTTGCGCCTTGATCAGGTCCTGCTGCAGACCCTGTCCCAGGCGATACCTGGTTTCTATGATCTGCTGGATCTGTCTCAGCTGCCCCTGATTGCGATCGAGAATCGCCAGCGTTTTCGCGTGATAGAAAAGCTCGAAGTAGATCTCCTTGACCTTTTCCTCGACTCGACGCTCCGCAGTTTCATAGCGACGCCTGGCGTACTCGGCATCTTTTTCGGCCTCGGATTTCTGCAAGCGAAGCTTGCCGGGACCCGGAATGTCCTGCGAGACACCGAAGCCGGTGTAATAAAAGTCGCTGCTCTCGTAGCCCGAGAACGGCTGCGGACTGCCAACCGTGAAATGCTGGAGCGACACCTGTGGATCGGGGATCGTCGCCGCCTGGATCGGGACCTTCGTTTGAGCCTGCCAGTGGCTCCGCGCCGCGAGCACGATGGGGCTGCGCGAAAGGGCCTCGTCGACCAGCGCTCGCAGTCGATCTGAACTGCTGGATGTCTCAGCGCCACGGGCAGGTTGAGCGACATCCTGCTCAGTCGCCAGAGCGGCGCTGTCCTGGGCGCGTCCTGACGACGGAATGCCGATCAGAATTGCAATCGCAATCAGGATGGCTACTAAATTTCGCGCCGCTATGCGGGTAATGCTTGCGTATAGCATTTCACAAAAATCCAACCTTCCAGCCGCGATCGATCGCGGCGCTGCTGCGTTTGCGCAGGTTTTTTTGAAAACCCGCGTCTTTATCTGCCGATCGTATCGGCAAATGTCTTTCCCAATTGTCGCGGGCGAGCATCACGCAAGCATTTGCGACGGATGAGGCTCATCCGCGCTTCAACTCACGCGCTTATGGAAGGCTCAGATTTGACGGGAACAGAGGAGTGCTAACGAAAGGAGACGGCTGGGCGGCGAGTACCCAGAAGTGATTACGGTACTTCGAACGTATGAAATCGCGGTTATCACCGCGGTGGCAGGCAGACTCCCGATCGAGTCGAAATGATCCGCGTCTCGCGCCTGGCTGGTCGCTTTAGCCGGCGCCGTCGGCGTTTTGCAGCAGTTCAACTGATTCATCGGAGCGGTCTTCGGGCAATTCGCACAGCACGCCGCGGCCGTGGAACACGCCATCGCAGACGGCGCACACAGGCTTAGCGGAAGCAGCAGGGCGATGAGGATTACAGCGAGAAACCGCACGCCGTCATGCTACTCCTACCGCGAACAACGAACAACTAGCCGCGAGCAACGGTAGTGGGCGGTTTTCAATTCTGATCCGCTAAAGCTGCGAGTTCCTCGAATGTCCAGACGTGATCGCTGATTCCTGCTTCCATCGCGGCGGCGGAAGTTATTTCTTCAGCTTCCATCGGCTAATGGCGGCTTTTCTAGCAATCGCCTTGCGTTTGGCTGGCGAAAGATTTTTCGCTCTTGCCAGTCCGCCCTTCGACGCTCCAAGCGCGGAGAGCGCTTGAGCGTGCGGATTCTTTCCCTCTGTGGGTTTCAGAACATCGCCGATGGCCTGCTCCACCACGCTCACCGCGATCTGTGCGAAATCTGCGCGCTTGCCGCCTCTACTTGCTCGGGAAGGCATGGGCGTAGTATGACAGGCGAAACCAATTAGAGGAAGGGTGACGAGAACCACGATTGAGAAAAATGCGAAAATGGTCGGGGTGGTTTCTCATAATCATAGGAGCATGGTATTTCGGCGTCGGAGTCAATGATTCGATCGTGTTGCTGGAAATGCACTCTCGATGGGGTATCCCACTTGTGCAGGCCGGATTTATCACTTGCCTTTTAATAGCGGTTTGTGCCTTGGCGGTTGTAGGCATAGGGGAGATTTTGCGACGACAGTCCAGATGACAGAAATGCTTGTCATCCCACTTGATCCCGCTTTATTCCGGCTGATCCCGCTCAAAACCGCCCACTACCCGAGCAACGAACAACTAGATTGGAGGATGCTTGTGCTTCCAGGGGCGGGCGCGTTCGAACTCGGCCGCCAGTGCGATTATGCCCGCTTCGTCGCCGGGACGGCCGACAATTTGAATCGCCAGCGGCAATCCCGCCTTGCTGAATCCGTTGGGGAGCGAGATGGCCGGCTGACCGGTCGAGTTGAACGGGAAGGTGAACGCGATCCATCCGTAGATTTCATCGGCGGCGGTGTCGGGATTCGAGGGCAGCGTGCCGAGCCGCACTGCGGGCCGGGTGAGCGTCGGGGCAAGCAGCGCGTCGTAGGGCATGAGTGCGTGGACGATTTCGCGCGACGTATTGTGCATCGCGGTTACCGCGCGGATGTAGTCGGCGGCGGAAATTTTGGCGCCCCACTGGTAACTTCCGCGCATCACGGGATCGAGCAGGTCCGGGTTGGGGATGCTCAGCGCCGAGACCGACGCGCCGACGATTACGCGCGCATACTTGCCGAGCATCGCGCCGGAATCGAGCGTGAGCGGCTCGACGCGATGCCCCATCTCGCGGAACACGCCGCATGCGGACTCGAGCGCGGCGAGAGTTTCAGCCTCCACCGGGCCGAGCGCGCTATGGTTGATAACGGCGAGCCGAAGTTTTTTCGGATGGGCCGAAACTTCCTCGACGAACGGACGCGCCGGCGGGCGTGCCGCGTACGGATCGCCCGGCATCATCCCCGCCATCGCATCGAGCATCAACGCCGCGTCGCGGACGGTGCGCGCGATGGGGCCGGTAGTGGAAAGTCCGGCCCATGCTTCGCCCTCCTGCGGAGCGCGCGTGATTCGCGCACGCGACGGTTTGATTCCGATCACGCCGCAGCATGCAGACGGTATGCGAATCGATCCACCGCCGTCGCTGCCCTGCGCCACGGGATGCAGTCCGGAGGCGACGGCAGAGGCGGCGCCGCCGCTGGAGCCGCCGGCGGTGTGTTCGAGGTTCCAGGGATTTCGCGCGGGCGGACAGAGACCGCCCTCGGTGGTCGGACGCAGGCCGAATTCGGGGGTGGTGGTTTTGCCGAGCAGAATTCCACCGGAGTTGGCGAGCCGGACGGCGAGTTCCGCGTCGGCGGGCGCGTGCCAATTCTGGTAATTCTTCGAGCCGAAGGTGGTGCGAATATCCGTGGTCCAGACCAGGTCCTTGAGCGAATATGCGACGCCGAACAGCGGCAGCATGGCCGCATCCGAAGCGTTCATTTTTTCGAGTCGGGATGCGTCCGCGAGCGCGCGATCGGCGGTGACGGTCATGAATGCAAATGCGCCGATCTTAAGATTCAGTTGCTCGACGCGGGCGAGGAAAAATTCCGCGACCTCGCGCGGGCGGACTTGCTTTTTGAGGACAAGCTCGCGCAGTTCGTGTGCCTCGATGTATGGATTGAGCGTCACGTTCGCCTCCGCGGTCAAAAATTCTAGTTAGCCCAAAACGACGCCAGCCGCCAACGCGCGGGCGGGGTGTAATCGCGCGAGGGACAGGGTTAGTCTTTTTGCGATTCGACGGGGAAAGAGGTTCAAATTGTTGGAAACGGCGATTGGGTGGACGCACGCGGTGGCCGGCGCGATTTGGATCGGCGCGTGCGCATGCTTCGCGATCGCGGGCCTCGCGCTCGGGGCGGGAAGCGCCGAGCAGCGCAATTTTGCGGCGAACTCGGCGGCGAAGATCGATGTGCTCGGCCTCATCGCTGCGGCGGTGTTACTCGCGACGGGACTGATCAGCCTGACAGTGGCGGGAGTTATCCGGGGGTTTGCGTTCTCGACCACATTCATGACGGTGCTTGCCATCAAGATTGCGCTGTTTATCGTTATGATTGCCGTGATGACGTGGTCGATGAGAGTCGGCGCGGCGGTCAGAGCGGTAATCGCGCGCGAGCGTATCGACGCGGCGGCGGGCGCGATGACTCGAATGGTGAAGGCGCACGCCGCAATCGTCGCGATGGGCGGTATCGCGCTGATACTGGGAATGTGGTTGGTGGGAAGCTGAGGACACGAGATGGCTGAGACACCACCGAAGATCAAAGTCGGCGCGTTCGAGGTGGCGTTCCTTGCCGACGGTTTCTGGCGCAACGACGGCGGATGCATGTTCGGGGTGGTCCCGCGCGACCTCTGGCAACACAACCATCCTCCCGACAAGCACAACCGTATCCGCCTGAACCTGACGTGTCCGCTGATCGTGAAGGGGGGCGACGCGATTCTGGTGGATACGGGAATCGGCAACCGGCTAAGCAGCGTCGAGCGCCAGATTTTCGATCACGGCGACGGATGGCTACCCGAGCATCTCCGCGCGCTCGGGATGGAGGCGGGCGACGTGACGCATCTGATCGTGTCGCATCTGCATTTCGATCATTGCGGAGGAATCGTGCGCCGGCGGGATTCCGGCGCGCTGGAAGCTGCGTTTCCGCGCGCGCGAATCTTCGTACAGAAAGGCGAACTCGAAATCGCAGGCAATCCGCGCAACGAACGACTCCGCGCGGCGTATCGCCACGGCGCGGAGGTTCTCGCGCCGGTGCGATCGATGCTCGAAGCAATCGATGGGGATACCGACATCATCGCGGGCGTGCGCGCGGTCGTCACCGGCGGCCATACGCGGGACCATCAGGCGGCGATCGTCAGCGACGGAGGCGCATGCTTCATGCACCTGGCAGATATAGTGCCGACGCGCTCGCACATCCAAGGTCCGTGGAACCAGGCGTACGATCTCGACGTGCTCCGCACGATGGAACAGAAAGCGCACTACCTCGGGCTCGCGGCGGAGCAGCGGTGGTGGCTGTCGTTCGCGCACGACGACACTGTGTTCGCAGCAATGGTGAGAAACGATCGCGGGCGCATCGTGCTGGGCGACACGATCCCGGTGTCCGAGCGGTTATTTCAGTAAAGCGCAAACTAACAAATTGGGCGAGTATCAATCTGGGGGCTTCTGTTTTAGACGACGGTCAGGAAGCAGGCTGCGTCGAACCACCGAGGCATATTAGGCTCTGTAAAAAGAGAGCCGGGAACCTCGGGCGCACAACCTGCTTTTTCATATCGGATTCCAGCCCACCAGCGGTTAGCGTACTAAGTTTTCAGAAAAGAGCGCACTTCTTCGCGAGCTGCTGAAGAATCGATCCGTCACGCCAGCGGCGATCGCGGGCGTGTTGCTTGTTGCAGATCAGTCGCTCCGTTATACTCGAAATCAGGATGGGCTCCCGATATAGCACGGCCCGACCGTTTTCACCTTCCCAAAGCAGTATCTCTGCAGAACACTCTATAACCCGAAGGAGATAGCCGATGGCGGATCTCAATAACTTCGAGCGAGTGATCAAAGAAGACCGCGCGGCACGCGAGTCGAAGCAATGGCGCGGCGCGTTGCTGGAATATCTGGAGGTCGTGAAGGGCGACCCGATGATAACCAAGCTCGCGCACGCGCGAATCTACGACTTGATCATTTCAGCGGGCCTTCATTCGCTGCACGACACCGACGATCCGCGCACCAAGCGGCTGTACAAGGATGAGCCGCTGAAGGTGTTCAATTTCTTCGCGGAGGAATTTTTCGGGATCGAGCGCACGATCGCGCAGATCGTCCGCTACTTCCATTCGGCGTCGTTGAAGGGCGAAGAGAGCCGGCAGGTTCTGTACCTGATGGGCCCGGTAGGTTCGGGCAAGAGTTCGCTGGTCGAGCGGATTCAGCGCGGGCTCGAGCAGATCGGATTCATCTTCGCGATCGAAGGATGCCCGATGAACGAGGAGCCGCTGCATCTGGTCCCGCGCCATCTGCGGCGCGAGTTCGAGAAGATGCTCGGCGCGCACATCGAGGGCGACCTGTGCCCGGTATGCCGCTATCGGCTCAAGTCCGAGTACAACAATCGCTACGAGGAATTTCCGGTGGCCGGGCGCAGCTTCTCCAAGCGCAACCGGGTGGGAGTCGGCGTGGTGCCGCCGGTCGATCCGAACAACCAGGACACTTCGGTGCTGATCGGATCGGAAGACATCTCGAAGCTCGACCAATACTCCGAGGGCGACCCGCGCGTGCTCGAACTGAACGGCGCGCTGAACGTCGGCAACCGCGGAATCGTCGAGTTCATCGAAGTTTTCAAGAACGAGACCGAGTACCTGCACGCGATGATCACGGCGACGCAGGAGAAGGTGATTCCGGCGCCGGGGCGGCACGGAATGGTGTACGTCGATACCTGCATCGTCGCGCATTCGAACGAAGCCGAGTGGCAGAAGTTCAAGGCCGATCACACCAACGAGGCGATCCTCGATCGAATCGTCGTGGTGAAAGTGCCGTACAACCTGCGGCTGTCGGAAGAGGTGAAGATCTACCAGAAGATCATCAGGAACTCGGATTTTCGCGCGCACGTGGCGCCGCACACGCTCGAGCTGGCCTCGATGTACGCGATTTTGTCGCGCCTGGAGCCGACCGCGAAGTGCGACCTGATGACCAAGCTGCGGCTCTACAACGGCGAGGAAGTCGTCGAGAAAGGACGCACCAAGAAGATCGACGTGCAGGAGCTGAAAGAAGACACCAAGCGCGAGGGTATGTCGGGGATCTCGACGCGCTTCATCATGAAGGCGCTCGACAACGCGCTGTCGGACAACGTCACCGGCAACTGCATCAATCCGATCAACGTGCGCGAGGCGCTGATCTCGATGACCAAGGAGGGCGACCTGCCCGACGACACGCGCAAGCAGTATCTGGAGTTCCTGCAGGACACGCTGCACAAGGAATATCTCGACCTGCTGGAAAAAGAGATCACGCGCGCGTTCGTCTATTCGTACCAGGAGCAGGCCGAGTCGCTGTTCCAGAACTACCTCGATCACGCCGAGGCGTACGTCAACAAGACCCGCGTGCGCGATCACAACACCAACGAAGAACTGGCGCCCGACGAGGGCTTCCTGAAGTCGATCGAGGAGCAAATAGCGATCATCGGATCGGCGGCCGACGGATTTCGCCAGGAAGTGATCGCGTACCTGTGGGCAACGTCGCGGCGCGGCGAAAAGATCAGCTACAAGAGCTACGAGCCGCTCAAGGAAGCGATCGAGAAAAAGCTGATGACGTCGGTGCGCGACATCTCGCGTATCATCACCAAGGCGCGCACCCGCGACGAGGAGCAGGGCGAGAAGTACGGCTCGATGGTGAAGAACCTGCTCGAGAACGGGTACTGCGAATCGTGCGTGGACGTCGTGCTCAAGTACGCTGCGAACAATCTGTGGAAGGATTGAGCGCGCCAGGCTGAGCAGACGATGAGCGGCGGCGATACAATCTTTCGCGAATACCGGATTTCCGACGCCGAACGCTCCGACCGCTCGGCCGGCGACCGGCTGCGCCATCGCCAGAAAGTTCGCGAATCGATCCGCGAAAATATCGCCGACATCATCGCCGAAGAATCGATCATCGGCAAAAGCAAAGATCGCGTGATCAAGGTTCCGCTGCGCGGAATCAAGGAATACCGCTTCGTTTACGGCGACAACGCTCCCGGTGCGTCGCAGGGCGACGGCGACTCGCGGCCCGGGCAAGTCGTCGGCAAAACCGGCAAGGACCGACCCGGCAAAGGCGACGAGCAGGCCGGCGACCGGCCGGGCGTCGATTATTACGAGACCGATGTAACGCTCGAGGAATTGATCGAGATCATGTTCGAGGATCTCGAACTGCCCAACCTCGAGCGGCGCGCGCTGCGCGAAATCCAGTCCGATTACTCGTCGCGGCGCAAAGGCTACCGCAAGGTCGGCATCCGCATCAGGCTGGACAAGCGGCGCACCGCCAAGCAGCGCGTGATGCGGATGCTCGCGTCCGACAAGCGGATCGACGCGGTGGCGCGCGCGCTGGAAGAATCGAAGGCCGACCGCGAACTCGATACCGGCGTCGAAGGCGCGCTCGATGAAATCGCGCTCGAAGAAGGCGTACTGGACGAGGAAGCGCTCGCGGGTTCGCCCGGCGCCGCATTCCAGCGCGTGCATCGCCGCTTCCCGTTCCATCAGAATGATCTGCGCTACAAGCACGTCGAGATCGACACCAAGGAGGAGTCGAACGCCGCGGTAATCTGCATCATGGATACGTCGGGCTCGATGGACACGATGAAGAAGTACTTGGCGCGCAGCTTCTTCTTCCTGCTCTATCAATTCATCTCGACGCGCTACCGCAACGTCGAAATCGTTTTCATCGCGCATCACACCGAGGCCAGCGAGGTCACCGAGGAGGAGTTCTTCCACAAGGGCGAATCGGGCGGCACCTTTATCTCGTCGGGCTACGCCAAGGCGCTGGAAATAATTGCCGCCCGATATCATCCGTCGCTATGGAACCTGTACGCGTTCCATTGCTCGGACGGCGACAATTTCGACTCCGACAATCCCGCCGCGCTCAAGGACGCGGAGGAACTCGCCGGGATTTGCAACCTGTTCGGCTACGGCGAAATCAAGCCGCTGGGGTCGCGGTACTACGAATCTTCGATGCTCAACGTGTTTCGCCGAATTCAGGCGCCGAACTTTCACACTGTGCTAATCGAGCGCAAGGAAGACATCTGGCCGTCGTTCAAAGCCTTCCTGGCCAAGGACAGGGTGAAGGAAGCATGAGCGCCACTCCGAACGCGGGCGCCGCGCCGCGCATCGCGCCGTGGAACCTGAACGACCTGGTCGAGTGGGACCGGCGGATTCGCGACAAGGCGGCAGAGTTCGGGCTCGACTGCTATCCGCAGGAGTTCGAGCTTTGCGATCACACCGGAATGCTCGGGTACATGGCGTACTCGGGGATGCCGTCGCATTACCCGCATTGGTCGTACGGCAAGTCGTACGAGAAGCTCAAAACGCTTTACGATCACGGCGTCAGCGGTCTGCCGTACGAGATGGTGATCAACTCCAATCCGGCGATCGCGTACCTGATGCGCGACAACTCGCTCCTGCTGCAGGTGCTCACGATCGCGCACGTGTACGGGCACAACGACTTCTTCAAGAACAATTTCACGTTCAAATCGACGCGCGCCGAACTGACCATCGAGGCATTCAAAGCGGCTGCGATGCGCGTGCGGCGCTACGTCGAGGACCCGTCGATCGGGGTGGAGCAGGTGGAGCGGATTCTGGACGCAGCGCATGCGCTGTCGTGGCAATGCCGGCGCAATCTTGCGATCAAGAAGCTGACGCCGCTGGAACAGATGGCGCGGGCCGAAGAGACCGCGCAAGGACAGCCCGATCCGTTTCAGAAAATCCACGCGCGCAAGCAGATCGAGGCGCCCGATTTCCACAAAGTCCCGCTCGAACCCGACGAAGACCTGCTGCTCTTCATTCGCGATCACAACCCGTTTCTCGCCGACTGGGAAAAGGATTTGCTCACCATCGTGGATGAAGAAGCCAAGTACTTCATCTCCATGATGGAGACGAAGATCATGAACGAGGGATGGGCGAGCTACTGGCACAAGAAGATTTTAGAATCGCTCGAGCTGGTGCAGGGGCTCCATCTCGAATTCATCGTGAACCACAACCAGGTCGTCCGCCCGATTCCCGGCCAGATCAACCCATATCATCTCGGGCTGAAGATTTGGGAAGACATCTACCGGCGCTTTACAAATCCGACCGCGGAGGAAATCAAGCGCGACGGCCCGCCGGTGAAGTCCGGCACGGAAAAGATCTTCGAGGTCCGCGAGGTCGAGCGTGACGCGTCGTTCATCCGCCGCTATCTGACCGAAGATCTCATGCGCGAGATGGATATTTTCGAATACGAGGCGCGCGGCGAGGAGCTGGTGGTCAGTAAGGTGGCCGACGAGGAGGGTTGGCAGGAAGTCAAGGCGACGTTGATCAAGAACGTCGGCACCAACTCGATACCGGTGCTGAAGATCGAGGACGCCGACTTCGGCCAGAACCGCACGCTCTACGTGAAGCACTATCACGACGGCCGCGATCTGCATATCGAATACGCCGAGAAGAGTCTCAACTACCTGCAGCAGCTATGGGGCCGGGAAGTCGTGCTCGAGACCGTGCTCGACGGCAAGCGCTCGCTGCTGTGCTGCAACGATCGCGGTTTTTCCGTGCGCGCGCTCAAGTAGAAACCATCTGCTCGCCGTATCAGGTTGGTCGAGTACGCGCTCCGGGACGCTCCTGGACGGCTTCATCGGGGCACCGCGGCACGTTGCTTTAGATTTGTTGGTCGGATAATTTCAAGTATGGACGATGCGGTTCGGGTCGGCTGCAAGGAGGCGCGGATGATGGAGTGGCCGAAGTGCCAAAAATGTAACAATGGCGCACTGATTCCACTGTCCGACTATGGGCAGGAGGGCGCTTCAGTTCTCTTCAAGGCGTGGGTTTGCACGAATCCCGATTGCGGTTTCAGCCTGCGCGTGGACAAGGGCGAAGTGACCTACGGCAGGCGCATCGAGAACAAGCACTGATTAATTTTCAATTGCGACCAAAAGGGCAGTCCGCGCGGGCTGCCCTTTTTTGTCGTGTCCGCATCTGCTTGAAACATCCGCCGGCGCCGAGTTCAGTCGCCGTGACAGAATCCCGGCCTCGGCGCAGGATTCACGAAGAATGACAAGTCCGGCACGTCGCGGTACGGTGATGTCCGAGCGCGCATGAATATTCGCCGATCACATTTGCTGTTGCTTCTGGTCGCGTCCGCAACCGCATTCGCGCTCTCAGCGCCAAGGCGCGCAAGCGCAGGCATGATGGCTGTTACCGAATCCGACAACGGCCGCGAATTCACGCTCGCGCGCGGCGACCGGCTTGAGATATCGCTGCCTGCGACTTCGGGGACCGGGTACACATGGCAGGCCGCGCCGATAGCCGACGCGCTAGTCAAGCCGGTCGGTGATACGAAGTTCAAGCTCGACAACGCGATGCCCGGCGCGTCGGGACATCAGATTTTCCGATTCTCAATCGAAGCGAGCGGGACCGGCACGCTCGAGCTGCGTTACATCCGCCCATGGGAGAAGGGCACGCCGCCTGCCAAGGTCTTTAAGATTCTGCTGATAGTCAGGTAGCACGGTCTCCGACGCGTTCGCTTATGGCATCGCTGCGGCAGGGTGCAGAAACGCGAAAAAAATAAGGGCGGATGCATCGTGCATCCGCCCCTATGAGATTCCCCGGCCGCGTCCTACTCTCCCGTGACGCCTTCGGTCACAGTACCATCGGCGCTGAAGGGCTTAACTGCCGTGTTCGGGATGGGAACGGGTGTTTCACCTTCGCCATGGCGACCGGAAACCTGTCGCGCTCGCCGTTAAGCGAGAGCTCAAGCTCCGACAATCTGAATAGTAGGGTCTGCAAGTGAGGTTTTGAACCTCGTCTGTGACTCGACCTTTGCCGTCCCGTCCGGTTAGCGATTGAAACCCGGACAAGTATGCGGCGACTATAGCAACTGAGTAGTTAGCTCAATTGAAATAGGTAGTGGTCAAGCCTCACGGCCAATTAGTACCAGTCAGCTCCACGCCTTACGGCGCTTCCACCTCTGGCCTATCAACCTCCTGGTCTAGAAGGGGCCTTTAGGATCTTACGATCGGGATACCTAATCTTGGAGTGGGCTTCCCGCTTATATGCTTTCAGCGGTTATCCCGTCCGTACATGGCTACCCGGCGATGCGGCTGGCGCCACAACCGGTACACCAGAGGTACGTCCGTCCC
>Ga0097691_1000065_pt1:0-25000 | contig 94313 bp, 66 predicted proteins | sample NGESurdeep072012_8_FD_72858 | JGI IMG/M metagenome (GOLD analysis project Ga0097691, IMG submission 72858) | Arctic peat soil microbial communities from Barrow, Alaska - NGEE Surface sample 210-1 deep-072012 | ecosystem: Environmental > Terrestrial > Soil > Wetlands > Peat ... | reverse complement strand
CCCGTTCGCTCGCCGCTACTGAGGGAATCTCTGTTTTGATTTCTCTTCCTGCAGGTACTGAGATGTTTCACTTCCCTGCGTTCGCTTCCACGCGCCTATGAATTCAGCGCGCGATGACATCCGATTAAGGATGCCGGGTTGCCCCATTCGGACATCTCCGGATCAAGGCCTGCTAGGCGGCTCCCCGGAGCTTTTCGCAGCCAGCCACGTCCTTCATCGCTTGCTTGCGCCAAGGCATCCACCGTGTGCCCTTAGTAGCTTGACCACTTAAGGTCTCGAGTCACATACAAGGCTCTACTAACTACACTTGAAGATACCCTACTATTCAGTTGTCAAAGACCGGATCGACATCCCGCCACCACTTGCGGTTGCGCGGGAGCGAAAAACTTGCATCGGACACTCAGCGTGTCCGGTTTCTAATACTGGTGGAGCGGACCGGGATTGAACCGGCAACCCTCGGCTTGCAAAGCCGATGCTCTCCCAATTGAGCTACCGCCCCAAAGCCACTTTGACTGATCCGCTTGCCTGGGTGCGAATAGCTATCAGCTATGACCCAACTCTTATTTCGAGCCGGCGCCGCCCTGTTTCATCCTTGACCACTGAGCATCTGTGACGACTAAGGTAGATGAATTGGTGGGCCTAGGTAGAGTCGAACTACCGACCTTGCGCTTATCAGGCGCACGCTCTAGCCAGCTGAGCTATAGGCCCAGCAGATAGGTCGCGCATCGGCCGGCCTTGCGCAGGCTCGAATCCAGTATCGATCCAAAATCTTGTCAAAGAACAGCCCCAAAAAGGGGAGGCCCTTCAAAACCGAATAGTAGTGCGAGCGGGGGTGGAAGCGACTTGCTGCCACGGCCGAAACCGACCGGTATTACCCGGCGGTTGACCTCGAATGGCCAACTCTCCGAAGAGAATTGGCGTACTCGTTAGAAAGGAGGTGATCCAGCCGCAGGTTCCCCTACGGCTACCTTGTTACGACTTCGCCCCAGTCACCGGCCATACCATAGGCGGCTACCTCCCTTGCGGGTTGGTGCACCGACTTCCGGTACAGCAGACTTCCATGGCGTGACGGGCGGTGTGTACAAGGCCCGAGAACGTATTCACCGCGGCGTTCTGATCCGCGATTACTAGCGATTCCAACTTCACGGAGTCGAGTTGCAGACTCCGATCCGAACTGAGGACTACTTTTTGGGATTAGCTGGCTCTCGCGAGTTTGCAACCCTTTGTGTAGCCCATTGTAGCACGCTTGTTGCCCTGGACATAAGGGCCATGATGACTTGACGTCATCCCCGCCTTCCTCACGGTTGACCCGTGCAGTCCCCATAGAGTGCTCGGCATTACCCGGTGGCAACTAAGGGCAGGGGTTGCGCTCGTTGCGGGACTTAACCCAACATCTCACGACACGAGCTGACGACAGCCATGCAACACCTGAACCGGCAGTCCCCGAAGGGAAAGCCTGATTTCTCAGGCGGTCCGCCGTTGTCTAGCCCAGGTAAGGTTCTTCGCGTCGCGTCGAATTGAACAGCATGCTCCACCGCTTGTGCGGGCCCCCGTCAATTCCTTTGAGTTTTAACCTTGCGGCCGTAGTCCCCAGGCGGGGTACTTAATGCGTTAACTGCGGCACTCAGGGGGTCAACACCCCGAACACCTAGTACCCATCGTTTAAGGCGTGGACTACCAGGGTATCTAATCCTGTTTGCTCCCCACGCTTTCGCGTCTCAGCGTCAGCAACGATCCAGAGGGCCGCCTTCGCCGCCGGTGTTCCTCCTGATATCTACGCATTTCACCGCTACACCAGGAATTCCACCCTCCTCTATCGCGCTCTAGCTGGCTAGTTTCGGATGCACTTCTGGGGCTGAGCCCCAGGCTTTCACACCCGACTTAACCAACCGCCTACACGCCCTTTACGCCCAGTCAATCCGAACAACGCTTGCACCCTCCGTCTTACCGCGGCTGCTGGCACGGAGTTAGCCGGTGCTTCCTTTGAGGGTACCGTCAAAGGTCCGCTGGATATTAGCCAACAGACTTTTCTTCCCCTCCGACAGGGCTTTACGACCCGAAGGCCTTCATCACCCACGCGGCGTCGCTGCGTCAGAGTTTCCTCCATTGCGCAATATTCCTGACTGCTGCATCCCGTAGGACTCTGGGCCGTGTCTCAGTCCCAGTGTGGCTGACCATCCTCTCAGACCAGCTACCCGTCTTAGCCTTGGTGAGCCGTTACCTCGCCAACTAGCTGATAGGACGCGGACCCCTCTCAAAGTGATAGCTTGCAGGAGCAGAGGCCATCTTTTACCTCAGGAAGCGAACTTCCCGTGGTCTTATCCGGTATTAGCTCGTCTTTCGACGGGTTATCCCAGACTCTAAGGCAGGTTGTCCACGTGTTACTCACCCGTGCGCCGGTTTACTAGCCGTATTGCTACGACTTTCTCCCACGACTTGCATGTCTCAGGCACGCCGCCAGCGTTCGTTCTGAGCCAGGATCAAACTCTCCATTATAGCTCAGTATATCCACCGTTCGAGACGCCGCTAACGCGTCATGGAACGGCAGGACTGACCGCAATTAAATCAAAGAAATCGGTCGGGCATCAGGTCCATTCCTGGACCCCCGCCGCCGATTAAGGCATGCACTACTATTCAGTTTTCAAAGACCAACCCTTTTGGGGCGAAAGGAAACTGTACTCTCTTAATCCGGACCGTGTCAAGGGTATGTGAGGATTTTGAGGCGAAATTTCCACAGACCGCGCCGCAAAGCGCCGCCGAAAAACAATCTACGCATATTGATAGTCGAAGTAAAGCCCCCCGATGGAGGGAAAATCGTTGCCCGCCATAAGCGCTGACGCCTGCTTTGATTAGGCGGGGCATTCGTACTACAATCCCTCAGCCGTTTGGCCGCGTTATTTTGTCGTTTGCTTCGTTCAGGATGATTGGCGCGGCGCGTGAGGTTTGGAGGGAACTGCGCGCGAGGACATCGGGATGCGACGATTATTCAGCATGGCGGCGTTCGGCTTCGGCTTCTATTACCTCTGGATCAACACCGATTTGACCATCGAGTTGGTTGCGATCGGCGCCATGGGCGTAGCGGTCCTGCTCGAGTTCGCCGCCCCCGACTGATCGATTCCGCTCACGGTCGGACTCAGCGATCATCGTCGCGATTTGCGCGGACTCTGCACGGTTCCCGATACCGGCGAGGCTCCACCTTTGAGCGCGATCGGGCCAGCGGGAGCCTCGCTGTATGATTCATTCTCCAGCGTGACGCTGAGCGACGGTTCTTTCTCGTGCCCGGGCGGCAGATCCACCGGAACCGTGGCAAGGCCGTCGTCGCCGACCAGAAAATCCGCGGCCCAGATGGGCGCGCCGCGTTTCGGCATCCACCAGATGCGGTAAACTTCGAAGGCGCCGGTTGGCTTGAGTCCGTTCGCTTCGAGCATCGCAGCGCCGGCCGACTCGCTCATCGCGAGCCGTCCGGAGGGGAGACCGGGGCCGCCGGATTGCGCGATCGATTTGTCTTTTTCCTTATCCTTCTCGGCGGGCGCGGCCAGTTTGATAGTGCGAAGGTCCGGCGCGAAAAGGATTTTCTCAAACACCTCGCCCACGGTGGCGCGTTCGCGCTCGGAGCCGAGCTTGCGCTGCGTGACCGCCGTCTGGCGGCGTAGATCGCGGACGGTCGCATTCAGGGCCGCTACGCGGCGATTCACATAGTTGGTGCGTCGTGCGAGCGAGCCGGCGAGTTCGGATATCACGATAAGGGACGCGAGTGCGATTGTAACAGACATCCCCGCGATCGCCTGCCAGAGCCTGACGCGGAGGAGTCGCGGCGGCCGGCCGACTGCAGGCGGTTCGCCGCTCTTGCGCCCTTCTGAGCTCGGTTGCGGTTCGCCCTTTTCTTCCATTACGGCATTGTGCGTCAGGTCCAGGGATTCGATCCGACGGTATTATGCCCAATAGGAAGCGGCTTTGTTAGCCGCGTCCTTTCGGATAAAAATAAGGGCCATCTATGCGTCAAATTCAGGATGTCCACGTTCTCGCCACCGAACCGCTGATCGCGCCGAATCTGCTCAAGAACGAGATGCCGGTGGACGAGGGAATTGCGCGGACCGTGGTCGAGGCGCGCGAGACTATTCGCGCAATCCTGGCGGGGCGGGACCGCAGGATGCTGTGCATTGTCGGACCTTGTTCGATACACGACCCCGATGCGGCGATCGATTACGCGCGGCGGCTGGCGAAGCTGAAGGACGCCACCGCGGAACGGCTCTACGTGATCATGCGCGTGTACTTCGAAAAGCCGCGCACGACCGTGGGATGGAAGGGGCTCATCAACGATCCGCACATGGACGACAGCTGCGATATGCGTGAAGGATTGCGCATCGCACGCCGATTGTTGATCGAAATAAATCGGCTGGGGCTGGCGGCGGGCACCGAACTGCTCGATCCGATCACGCCGCAGTATATCGCGGACCTGGTCGCGTGGACCGCGATCGGCGCGCGCACGACCGAGTCGCAGACCCATCGTGAGATGGCGAGCGGACTCTCCATGCCGGTCGGATTCAAGAACACGACCGAAGGGAACCTGCAGGTTGCGATCAACGCAATTCAATCGGCGCGCCGGCCGCATTCTTTTCTCGGCATCACCCAGGACGGAATCTCGGCTGTGATTCGCACCTCGGGAAATCCCGATACGCACATCGTGCTGCGCGGCGGACGCAAGCCGAACTACGACGCCGCCAGTATCGAGGAATGCAGCCGGATGCTCGCGAGCGCCGCGCTGGAGCCGCGCATGATGGTGGATTGCTCGCACGCGCAGACCAGCAAGGACTTCACCAAACAGCCTGCGGTGATGAGGACGCTGATTGACCAGGTGCGCGCCGGCAGTCGCGCGATCATGGGCGCGATGCTCGAGAGCAATATCGAAGCGGGCAACCAGCCGCTCAACTCCGATCGCACCAAGCTCAAGTACGGGGTGTCAGTCACCGACCCATGCATCGATTGGCCGACGACCGAGCAATGCATGCTCGACGCCGCCACCGCACTGGGCGAATAGTAAAGAGCCACAAACGATGGACCAGAAGCCACCGGCCAAGCGAAGTTGGGCCGGCTCAAGCTAAAACCGCAGCTTATGTGGAATCTTCTCAACGAATGAGTATGCGACGAATACCGCTCGTCCTACTTTGGGTGCTCGCTGGACTGTGGGCGTTGGGAATCTTCAGCTTTGTGCACGCGAGAGTGAACAAATGGGATTTCAGCCATTACTACTTGTCAGCCGCGGCACTGCGCAGCGGAGAAAATCCCTACACTATCGACCTTGCCCCGATGGCTGCCGCGCTAGGAATGCAGGTTGGCGAGATCAACCGGGCGACATATCCACCGACCTTCCTGCTCTGCTTTGAACCGTTGACGCTGATGCGTCCGGTGCCCTCTTACTGGACGTGGTTCGGACTCAATGTTTTGGCTCTCGGGCTTGCATTCGTTTTGCTGCTTCGGAACGGAAGATTTGACTTTGCAAGGGGGATGTCATTCGTGGCGCTGGCTATCTTTTATCCACCGCTATTGAACCATTTCAAATTTGCGCAGAGTCAGATCGTCGTTTTGCTTTGTCTCGTCCTGATGATGAGTTCGCTGAGGAGGGACAATCAGGCACTCGCGGGATTGATGCTTGCGTTCGCAAGTATGCTTAGAGTGTTCCCCATAATGATGGTCGGATATCTAGTCGTCGAGCGGAAGTGGCGTGCTCTTCGATGGACGGCCGCTGGTTTAGCTACCATTGGATTTCTAACTCTCGTGTTCGTTGGCTGGACCCGAAGCCTAACAGCCCGTGGTGAAAGTGGTCGGCGCTGAGGAATTGCCGATGGTGGTGCTTGGTAACGGAAACCAGCGCACCGCCGCGATGAGTGGGTGCCATGCGGAAATCGCGACCAGCCAGCGTCGGGTAGCGCCCAGGAGCACCAAAAGCGCGGCCATGACGGTCGCCGGGCGATCCTGCAGTCCGCGCGGCGTGCCGATGCCGATCAGCTGGCGCATGACGAGTCCGAGATTGAAGCCCCCCGCATGAATCAGCAGGCGCTTGAGGATATTGGTGTGGCCGCGCAGATGCGTGCGGCGCATCCCACCGGTGTCGTAGAGATGCGCGAAGGAGCGTTCGATCCGCTCGCCCCGTTGACGCATCAGGCGCCGGCCGCGCGATCCACGAATCCGGCGACGATTGGCATACACCGGGGTCTGGGCCTCGGGCTCCTTGGACCAATCGCGCCGACCGCGGTCCGGCTCCGCGACGTAAGACCGGACGCCTACGGCCTCGAGGTCGATCATCGTCTGATTGCTGTGATAGCCCTTGTCGGCGATGATCTCTTCCAGCGGCTGGGGTGCCTGCAGCTGGGCTTGCGCGTCTTCGATTTGATCCGCAGCGGCGATGGCCGTTTCGACCATCGTCGTCGTATCGCCCTGGTCGGCGCCCTGCAGGGTGACGGCGACAATCGCGCCGGTCTCCAGGTCCACCGCATGCTCGGCTTTGTGGGCCAGGTGCGTCCGGCCATCTTTCATCTTCGCGACCTTCGCATCGGGATCCCACGGATGTTTCCAGTCTTGGTTCGAGGTTTTCTTCTTGCGCTTGCGGTCCAGGCGCGCCAAGTCCTCGCGCGTGGGAGTCTCGATCCCCGACGCCTTCGCCAGACCGGTCAAGAACTCCTGATAGCTCTCCTCGGTGTCGCGTCGCACGATGCTGCGCATCGCCGCGTTCGCCTCGAGCGTGGTGGCGTCAACCGCGACCGTCTTCCCCTTGAGCAATCCCGCCTCCACCAGCCGTTGCTGCACCCACGTGAAGACGGCGCGGTGGGTCTCGAGGTCGATGGCGCGCCGCGTCCGAGAAATCGTCGAATGATCCGGGGGCGGCTCGTCCACCGGCAGCCGCAGAAAACTGCGGACCGCCAACGAGTCGGTAAGGCGCGTCTGGCTGGGGGCGGGCCTGGAATGCCCGCCCAATCCCGGCGCCGGGCAGGAGGCCGCGCTGTACCGGCCTTTCTTTATGGCCGCAAGCCTGTGCCACGATCTGAGGGAAAGCGACCAGCAGGGACGGAAGGTGCTGGTGGGCGATCCGATGGAAATCGCGCTGGTCGAAACGGCCGAGCGGTTCCTCTCCGCGCTTCCGTCTTGCAAGAAGCTCGATGAGATTCCCTTCGACGTTAGCCGCATGCGGCTATCGACGGTTCATGCAACGCCTGAGGGCCCAATGCTCTTTTGCAAAGGCGCGCCAGAAATGGTCATCCCGCTGTGCGACCGGATCCTGGATGACGGCGAAGTACGTCCGTTCGATTCCGACTTGCGCGCCAAAGTTCGCCAAGCGCAGGAAGCCATGGCCGGACAGGGTTTGCGGGTCATTGCAATGTCCTACCGCCCGCTCGAGGACCACTGGCAGCGCGCGGAGGTTGAGGGAGATCTCATCTTCGCCGGACTGGCCGGGCTCGAAGATCCGCCCCGTCCTGAGGTGCCAGAGGCGCTGCGCAAGTGCCGCGAGGCCGGCATCGCCGTGATCATGGTCACCGGTGACCATCCCTTCACCGCCAAGGCGATTGGCCGCGAAATCGGGCTCATACGCTCGGACACCCCGCTGGTGATCACGGGCGACGAATTGCGCGCGCTCACCGACACGCAGTTGCGCCTGGCGCTGGACACGCCGGAAATCATCTTCGCCCGCGTCGGCGCGGATCAGAAAAGGCGGATCGTCGAGGCGCTGAAACAAAAAGGGCACGTCGTGGCGGCCACCGGCGACGGCGTCAACGACGCGCCGGCGCTCAAGAGCGCGCACATCGGAATCGCGATGGGGATCGCGGGCACCGACGTGGCCAAGGAAGCGGCCGACATGGTGCTGCTGGACGACAACTTCGCCAGCATCGTCAACGCGGTCGAGGAGGGGCGCGCGGTCTTCAGCAACATCCGCAAGTTCCTGACTTACATTCTCACCCACAACGTGCCCGAGTTGATTCCCTACCTGGTGTTCTCGCTGTTCAGCGTTCCGCTGGCGCTCACGCCGATTCAAATCCTGTCGATCGATATGGGAACCGATTCGCTGACCGCGCTCGGCCTGGGCGTCGAGAAACCCGACCCGCGGCTGATGCAGCGTCCCCCCGCTCGCAGCATCAGCGGCTCTTCGATTGGCCCCTGGCGCTGCGCGCCTACCTGTTCCTGGGTGCGATCGAAGCCGCGATCGCGATCGCGGCGTTCTTTTTCGTGTGTGTGGCGAATTGCTGATTCTGGGAAAATCAGTAATTCGCCACACACACGTTGAGCATCCGCGCGATCTCGCGAATGCTCTTGCCTTGCCGTCTCAAGACCCGGATCTCCACCGCTTCCTCCGCCACCAACATGAGCCCTCCTGTGCCTTATATGGACCCTGCGTATAGCCTGCGTTCATGGCGATGCCGATCAGAGAAGCATTCGGGATGATTCACTTCCCGAAGCATTCCAGATGCCATCGCTTCGCCCCGATGTCAGTGCCGGTGCCATTGATTGGCCGCCCGCACTTCTGGCATATGTTCGAATAACCCGGTGGCGGATCGGCACCGTATGTCGTCTCCGGGTCATCCCCGCCATTCTGTAGCCTGCGGAGTTCAGCCTCGTAGATATCTTGGAGTTCAGTATCCGGCTCGGGCTCCGGCAGACTCGGATCTCTTTCGCGCGCGGCTCGAGCCTCGGACAGCTCCTCGTAATAGCGGCTTATGCCCGGCGTGCGATCGGCGAACGCCAGCATCAGCGCTTCCGCCCGGTCGGGTGATTTGATACCGCGCTTTTCCATCGCCGACTTCTTTTCCATCTCGACCAGACCGCGCGGGTTGATCTCGAAGCGCAGCGATGCCAGTTGCGTGATCATGAGATCATCGTCGAGTCCCGATACGCCGCCGCGCTCAAATCGCTCACGCAGCGACCAATAGAGTTGGTCTTTCAGTCTGTTGAACCTGTCGTCGTAATCCGTTGCCTCGCCGACGTTGACCGGGGTGACCTCACGGAATCCGGCGCCCTCCAGCGCGATGCCGAAGTATTCGCCTGGCCCCGCCGAGTCGTAGTTGATCTGCTTGAGCCGACTCTTGTAGGGCGTCAGGAAATTAATCACCTCGCCGGTGGTGTGCCCATACCACGAGCGCCACGCGACGATCCGGCCGGCCTTGGTGCGAATGATACATGCCGTCTCATCGGCGCCGCCAGCCGCCACATCGATACCAACAAATAGCTTTTCGTTGTCGTCTTTGACGAATACCGGTTCGCGCGCAGCCTCCAACCACTTGAGCCCAATCAGCGCATCCTCAGCTTGCAACGGGAACTGTCCACGCACTTTCCAGGCCCAAAGCGGGCCGTCTTCGCCCCACTTGACTAGGTTTTCTTGTGCCCACAGCGGAGTCGCAAGATATGGCCGCGGCTCATACGCGATCGCGGGGTGATCTACTGGCAAGGTCCGCAGAAGGTCGACGATGTGCTCCTTCCCTTTCCGTTGTTTGACCGGCAAGCCGACATCCATTTGCTCGGCTATCTCACGTAGCTTCTCGAAGTTAGGCGTATCGAACGCATCGATCGTAAACGTCTGCCAGTTCGCGCGATTCGTGGTGAATGCGTCGTAGAAGGGGCCGCCTGGCGACGACGGATTCCCGAGCAGCAGGATCCGCACGTCGCCGCCAGCCGCCGCGCCGGATATAGCGTCATACACTTCGGCTGGTATGCCCGGGGCCTCATCCAGGATGAACAACAGATGGGGAGCCTTGAAGCCGTGAAACTTAATGCCCATATCCGACTTGTCCGTGCTGAAGCCCAGCGCGTAGTTGTTGGACCCAATTCTCAGTGATGCCACTCCTGGCTGCGGATATTTCATCCCGCTGCCGACGGCGACTGGATTTCGCAACGCCTTCCGAATCTCGCCCCACATAATTTCTTCGACTTGTCGCTGTCCCGGAGCGGTATTAATTGCGATTCCATCTGTGAAGCAGGTAATGAACCAAAGAATAAGTTGAGCGGCCGTATAGGTCTTTGACGATGAATGGCAGCCCTTGACGGCGACGCGCGCCCGCGGCTTTGCGATCGCATTAGCCATCGCGATCTGCGTAGACCACCACGGCTTATCGCCGAGCATATTCTGCGCGAACCATACGGGATCCTGAATGGACTCGAGCAGTCGATCCTCAGCCCCTGTCATTTATTTCCCTTCTTCTCGGCAGCTTCTTGCAGCCGGCGCAACGCCTCGATCGGGATCAACGCCTCCCCGTCCTTGCCCGTCACCGCCACCTTCGCCGGCGCCTTGTAGCCGTTTATTTCCGCCTTATGCGCCAGCACCTTGACGCCGACCTCAACGCTGCGCGGATCGCCCTTGCGAATCCCGGACTGCAGCGACAGGAACATGTCTTCACAGCGTTCGCTGTCGAGCTTGCGAAGCTCAGCCGCCTCGGCGTTGGGAAGGCGCACGATCGCGCGCCGGAACGCACGATGAACCGCCTGCATCGAAATGCGGTATGCCTCAGGAAACTGGACGTCTTGGGGAATCGGCACCATCGCCATCTGCTTTCCCTGCGCGACCCCCATGATGTGATCTGCAATCGCCTGATAACCCATCCCGAGCCGCTTCAGATGCAGTGATTCGGCTTCGACCCAGCGCGCGATGATGCTTCGGTTGGTCAGTAACCTCGGCTTGTTGGTCTGGCGAATCGTTCCGTCCGAGTTGCGTGGCTTGTTGCGCATCTCACTTCACCAGCTCGGGCTTAAGCCCTAGAGCAGAGAGACGCTCAAGCGTCACCGCCACGTATGCGGGGTCGATTTCAACGCCGTAGCCGACGCGATCGAGCTGATGCGCGGCGAGTAGCGTAGAACCGGAACCGCAAAAGGGGTCGTAGATGAGTTCGTTCGCACGGCTGCAGTTCTTGATCATGCACGCGATCAACTGCACGGGTTTAGTAGTGGGATGAAACTCACTGGTCGCGGGCCTGTCGACCTGAAAGACCGTGTCTTGCGTCCGGTCGTCACAGAAATAGTGCGGTCCGTTCTCGAGCCATCCGTACAAAATCGGCTCATGCCGGTAGTGATAGTCGCAGCGACCGAGCACCATCTGCTGCTTGATCCAGACCAGGTGATGCTTGAAGGTGAATCCGGCGCGTTCGAAAGCCTGGATGAATCCACTCAGCAGAGGTCCGGCTGCGACTGTTGCGTAACACGTCGCTCCCCGTTGCGAGTGTTCCATGGCGAGCGAAAGCGCGTCTCTGAACATTGCGTGCGTCTCGTTCGGCGAGAGCGAATCGTTGGCAATGCTTTTCTTTACGCGAGTCCCCTTATGAAGATGCTGAAGAGCATCGTTCTTGCTCCTGACGTAATCGATTCCGTATGGCGGATCGGTCCAAGTCACCCGGATCAGAGGACCGCCGTCGCGCCAGAGTTTCGCGACCTCCGCCTTGTTGGTGCTGTGGCCACACACGAGCTGGTGCGGCCCGATTCGCCAGAGTTGGTTGCGCGCTGTGCGCCACTTTTTCTGCAGTTCGGCCGCTCGTTCGATCTGCGGCTCCGGGTCCAGGATTTCGACGGGCGGCCGAAGCACCAAAGCATCGTGCTCAGCTATGTGCGCGAACAACTGTCCGACCGCCTTGCTGTCAGTGCGAACATTGTTCAGCAGTGCCTGCAGCCGCTCCGAGTCGCTCTCGGCCATGCTCGCCAATGGATCTAGAGTCAGCAGAATCTTGTCGGCTTCCTCGTCAGAGACATCCAGTACCAGGACCGGAACCATCGCCGACAGCGTTGTCTCCGCACGGAGGTGCCCGTCGATCAGTTGCAGCCGACCATCTGCTAACTCCCTTGCAATCAGCGCATCCGCATACCCGACTTCTGCAAGTAATCCGCGCAGCGCAGCAGTTTGGGCCTTCGGATGGACCCGCCAGTTTTTTGGATTTGCGAGTAAATCTCTCGCACGTACTCGTCTCAGCTCTTTAATCCGATCTCGTATCTGCATCTTCCGCCTCCTCCTGCATCCGCGTTTCCGACCTTCAAAAAAAACGAGCCCAGCTCGACAACCGCTTTTCCTGCGGCGTCGGACTGGGCTCGAGTCCTTCGATACCCTTGTACTCTTAGGTTCTTGCTCGGGTGCTCACACCGTTAGTGTTGCACCTGGCAAATTCAGACACAACCTTGGCAGCAGGACTCATCGACCGAGTCTAAGGCCGATTCTGAGAGCGTTGTCGGCAAATCGCCGATCTTGAGATTGGACTAGAGCAATGGAATCGAACCCGTGGTTACTGGGCCTAGCTCATTTGTATCGCTAGATGGCGCTGATCCACTTATTCGGAGATCCGTTCGTCAATGAGTGCCGCGCCGACAGTCTCATCGGGTGGATATTGCCGCAGCAAAGAGGAGTCACGAACACTTATTGTTGCCGGGCTTACGCGGCATAATAGGCTCTGAAGAGCTATAAGTAGCGCTAATATATCTCGGGCGGCTTCGAATTCGCGGCGAGGCCAAAATTAGCTCTTTATCAACCGCCTCATGGCGTCAACCTGAGTCATTTTCGAAAGACCCCGGCGTCATTAGACCAACTTCATCAGAGAGCAGTTCGCAGCAGACTGCGGCATCCGCCACCCAGTCTTCGATTTTCGCGTTATCTGCGGAAAACTCGAAAATAGTGCGCACGTTCGCGCGTTTTCCTCGAGCTCAGGGCACCGGAGAAGCTCAGATTCTGCCGTCAGAAGCTTACTTATGCTCGATTCTCTCTGTCGAGAACCGACCCGGGCCCCTTCGCGCATCGTCTGCCAAAAAAAACGCATTCGCCAGGACATCGCCTTTCAGCGAGGAAATCCGCCTCTCCCTTTCCGCGCGAATGACGTTGGGAAATGGGGAAATCACTCGCTTCACGCGCGGAACAGAGCGAACATCCCGGCGAGCCCTTACGGCTTAGGAGATTTAGAGCGAATGGAACACGCGAAATTGGCGAACGGAAGCGGGCATGAACTACCGATCGGACGCTCCCCATCACCGGCCCAGCATGATCAGAAAGACGCGGCGCGGTCGGCTGGTGAGAAGGCGGTCCGGAAGAAGGCTGCCCCGAGAAAGGCCAAGCCTGCACGGCCGCTCCGGAAGGAGATAGGTATTAAGTCGAAATCAGACAAACTGGTTTGCCGCTACTGCGGGAGCGATGACCTGGCTCCGAGTTTCATCAAGCGGCGGGATCGCCGATGCCGCAAGTGTTTTAGGAAACGCTATGGATCAACGGCACGGACGAAGAAGGCGAAGGTCAGGAAATAGTTTTGACCACGACGTGCGATGAAGGACCGGGCTCGAAAGGGCTCGGCCCTTTTTCGTTTAGTGCTTCGTCAGGGGGCGAGGCTGAAGATGCTGAAAGCTCCGCGACGGACCCTCTACGGAAAACTCTAACGCTAGAACACTCGGCACGAATCGAACGGCCGATCCAACGGCCGCACGCACCGCAATGGCCGAAACGGCCTTACGTGACGGCGGCATCAAGCCGCACGTCGTGCGGTCTTGGCAGAGTTTCGATTCGCCGTTCTGGTAAAACTATGTAGAGGGCATGGCCGTAGGTGCCCCCGTTCCAATTGTCGTAGCTCCATTGCTCATGAACACGGGTTTGCGAATTGACGATTATTTCCTGGAGCTGCCGCTGACCTTCCCGCTCGTACATTCTGGAGAGCACTGCCATGTACCGCTCAATGTTTTTCGGATTTTCGAATCGCGATTCTTCGCCGTTCATATGGGCCTATGGACAGGTTCAGTCGGAACTCTGGTCTTCAATGCGGTCGTCGAATTCGCTGCCGATGTCGTCTTCTCGAATCCCAACGCAGCTCCTGATAATCATATCGAGAACCGAAGTAATCTTTGCGTAATCGTAGTTGGAGATTTTTTCGCGCTGACCAAGAAACGCGCGTTTGTATCGATCCTTGTCGATAAGCTCCGCTTGATAGGCCTCGATGGCTGGGTTGTAGTTGTTCCACCTGACGCGCGGCTCGCCATCGAGGCCCAAATAGCACTCTATGGCCGCGCCCTGACCGTTGATGTCTGCCAAGTGGCGACCGTTCGGGCCTATAGTTTCGAAATTGCAGAACTCCGGGAGGTCGGGAAGCTTTAGTATCCTCATATTGTCTGGAATGTTGAGCTTGCAGCAGCGATTGAAACTCGCTACCCCTTCAGCGTCGTTATCGAAGACGACGATGACATTGTTCTGGACGGCGATGCTGATGAGGCCCTGCACGAACTTAAATAGGTTGCCAGTGCCGGAGAAAGGATAGCCCTCCTCCATGTCCACAAAATCGAAGAAGTCCGCGACGTGTGGTTTGAGAATCGCGAACGCGTGCTTAATGATGGCAGCGTCAGAACTGCCCTCGGTGACTATGAGAAATCTGTTGGACTGATCAAGGGGCCGGACGAAGTCGCTCCGCTTTGCCCATCCTCCTTCCTCAAGGTCATTGAAAGCCCAATTGACCGGAAGGTCGCGTGCTGCCGGATTGTCTCCCAGTAGACGCAGAATTGTGTAGGCAGTTAGGTTCTCTATTCCCTGAGCAGCCTCGAACTGCACATAGCGCGGATCATCGACAATTTTCGAAAGCCCGAGGCGTGGGAATATCTCACGGCGGAAGAACTTCCCGAAATCCTCGCCCCCTTCGCCATAGTCTGGAGAGATTGCTCCCACATCGACCGTCGCGAGTGCCGTCCGCAACTGGTCGAAACGAAATCGGTGGGCGTCGAATCCGTTCAGCCTAGAGAGGTAATAGAATTCCTTCTCGCAGTTAGCGAGCGTATAACCGAGTAGCTTGATGCGATCGATGACTTGGAAGAGAGGCTTCGAGAGACCATCCTTATACTCAGTGATGAGCTTCCAACGGTGCTCGCCGCCGTCATCGACGTATGCGCTGCCCTCCTCGACATAATAATACGGTACCTTGGCTAGATCAGAGATTTGGAACAGAGCACTGTGGTCGACGAACCCAAGGTTCTTGCCCCAGTCAATCTCGAGTCGCCCAACGGCTAGATCTATCATCGAACCCATTCACAGCATCCTACGGAGCCAGCTCGAGCGGAACTTACTGCGCTTCTACTCATCCAATTCGATGTCACGGAAACGAATTGGTCCTTTCGCACCCCGTAAAACAAGGACCTTTACCGTTTTATTCACCATCGGCCCAATTACGTCATCCATTGTATCCGCCAGCCCAATGACGTGAACGGAATCACCTCGGACGGTTACATCAAGAAAGTCTTTGTCGAGGTCAACTGCGCGAAGAATGCCGATGAGCTCTTCCTCAGCAGCCTGTGAATCCTGCGCATCAACAGGACGCCCCTTTTTCAGAGTTTGATTGATTACAGTTCTGGCCTCCGGTGTCAGGGCGATCTGAGCGTCGCCGGTAGCCGTTCGGAATTCTATAGAGTCGAAGGTCCTTCCGGTCGGGGCAAGGTTGCGGGACAGCTTCAAGAATACATTTCGATATTCGACCTTCGGAACTACGGTCTCTAGTTGTTTTTGGTCCTCGCTCGATGTCGCTTCAAGTATTTCAAGAAACTGACGTGCCACCAGATCGGGACGGGTATCTTCTTTGAAGAAATCAGGCTGCTTAGGCTGTTGAATCGCCACCGAGAATTGATAGCTACCTGGTACAGCCTGGAAAAGCCAAGGTCGACATGATTCCTGAATATCGCGAATTGGCGCTCCGCGAGAACGAAGCGGCATGTCTTTTATGAATTCGATTGTTCGATAGAACATAGCTTGAATCGTCTGCACCTTCTCGACGATCAAATCGAGCGGTGCCCCTCCCGTGACGACGTCCCCGCCCTTAACAGATACGAACACCTGTCCGGGAAGGAAGCCCACATTGGCGGCGTGTTTTGAAGTTTCAGTCCAGATTGCTTGAACAAGGTGTCGCAAGTCCGTTCTGGCAAACTCTGGGACGGACGGGTCAGCGAGCATCGAATGCGCCAACTGTTCGGCGCGTTCGTAGGCAACCGCCTTGTACCACAGCGACACTGCGCTAACGGCAGTAATACCTCTGGTGCGTGCTTTCGTAGCATCAAGAGCCGCAAGTGCCTGCTGTTCAAGATCGGCTGCCTGGGCATATAAGAGGACTGCCTGCGAAGTATTTCGTGCACGGAAGGCCCGCTCGGCCTCAATAGCAGCTGCTTCGCTAGCTTTATGAAAGTCCGCCCAGCTCATTCCGCATCTCCCAGAGGGGAAATGGCGACTTCAAGCACCTTAAATCCAACGACCGCTGCCATCGCGGGCAGGTTGCTCTTTCCTCGCGCCGCCTGTGCGACTTTCTCCCTCAGTCGGCGCCTAATATCGCTGCTCGCCCCCGCGTTGATACCTGATACCTCCAATCGAATGCAGCTTTCCAAGTCCTCAATCTCTGTACCGTCATGGGCAATATACCAATCAGCACCAGTCAGCGTTTCCGCCCTCCGCACTGCAACCAGGCCGGCTACTGCCTCGACGGCTGCGAGCGATACTCCATATGCGCCCGTTTCAGTCGCGTCTATCTCGTTTGCGTGTGCATTGAGCATTCTTTCATCTGGAACCGCAAAGTTGACCACCCGAAGCTGGTCGTTGCCGGTGTACTTAAGTGAGACAGTTACCGGTGGTTGGTGATGACGTGACAAACAGACAAACGCTGCCTCAGCATACGATTGACCTAGAGCCTGCGTCAGCCCTGGGTGATGCTCGTGCAGTCCCTCCAGTCTCAAACTCTCTAGTTCGCTCATTCCGTCTCATCCTCCGCGTCGCGGTGGGATAGCCATATCACCCAAATGCGCTCGTGATCTGACCCCAATTTCTAGGAGGATGGTAGTGGAGGCCTGCATCTTCATATTTCAAACACCTTCAACACCTCGTCGCCGTAGTGGTTGATTACCTTGATGGCGATCTTGCCTGATTCGGGCTTGTCGAAGGGCTGGCTGACCGTGCTGTAGAGACTGCTCCAGGCCGCTTCGTCGATCTCCGCCCGAAGCGCCCGTTTGAGTTTGTCGTAGGGATCATCCGCGCCGGTGAAGTAGGCGTGGCGGACGAAGAAACTCTCGCCGTTGTAGTCGGTGTCGATGAACCAGCAGGCGATGTCGTCGGTCGAGGCGCTGCGAATCTGCCCGGTGGTCGGGTCATAAACATCCACGCCTTTGATCTCGGCGACAATCTGGCCGTTCTTCTGCTTCGTGATTTTCACGTCCGGCTCGCCGAAAACCATGAAGAGATTGCCCGCGCCGGTCTTCTTGAGCAGTTCGTCGCCCATCGCCAGGTCGGGGTTCATCTTGGTGGGGAGCACGGTCAGCTTGCCGTAGCGCTTCGCCTCTTCGGAGACGTGCGGGTCGAAGGCGAAGCCGCATACGATGAGCACGTCGAAGCCCACGCCCTGCACCGCTTCCTTGGCTGCCTCCTTCACCTGGTCCGGGCCGACCGTCCCATGCTCCGGGCCGATAGAGACGGCCACGCGGCGAGTCTTGCCGCCCGCGTCGGCGTATTCGCCCGCCGCTTGGAGCCACGTTCCGGCATAGGGGTCGAGCCGGTCGAAGGTGAGCCGTTCATTCTTGCGGGTGTTCTGCACGCCCGCTTTCTTGAGGTTGTCCAGGATCATGGTTGCGAAGTCCTGCTGATTGCGGGCTTCCTGCTCCGATACCGTGCCGGCCTGATTGTCGTCGGCGGTGGACAGCACGCGATGCGGCGAGAGGCTCTCCACCGAAAACGGGCCGCACACCCGCACACGCTTGTTGTCTTCGTAGGGCTGGTCGTACAGCCTTTCGGTTTCGGCATTGCGGGCGATGGCGGCGTCGATCTGTGGGCGCGTCATGCCCTCCTTGATGTCCGGGTTGTTGGCGATAGATTTGAGCGTGACATGCGGCACGCGTTTGTAGACGAAGCCCTTTCTGATGTCGCCTTCGGTCTTATATTCAGGGGGAATCTTGCCGGTCAGTTCCGCTTCCTTCCTGATGCCCTCGGGGGAGTCCGCCAGCAGATAGTAGGGATATTTCGCGGCCATCAGCCGTGTGCGTGCCAGCGCCAGCGCAACGCGGCTGGTGTCACAGGTGATCCAGCGCCGGCCCCACTGCTCGGCGACGTAGGCGGTGGTGCCACTGCCGCAGGTTGGGTCGAGCACTAGGTCACCCGGGTCGGTGGTCATCAGGATGGCTCGTTCGATGACCTTTGTGCTGGTCTGAACGACGTACAACAAGCCGGTCCCAAGCTGGACCGATTCCCAACGATCGTTGATCGGGACTACCGGAAAATCGTCAACACATCGGAGATAGCGCAGTGTGTTTCCGGCGGGTCGAATCCGACCAGCGGCCAATAGCCGCGTGATCCCTGTTTGGTCAGTCTTGAACGTTCCAGAGCCAGGCGCATACGTCACACCCCCCACCTCGACTTTGCGAAGGTCCCCTTCGCCGAGTGGCCGAGCACTCGTCAGTGAGGTCAACTGAGCGCGAACTCCGTCGTCCTGTAATTCGCCCGAACCTATCTCATCCGCCGTCAGGCGACGAAGCGAGCCGTCCTTCTCCAAGACCAAGTCGTATCGCTCAAGTGCAAGGCTGCCGCGGGTGCGCTCTTGGTAGAGCTGCCGGTACTTCACGACCTCAATGTTCTTGGCATAGAGGAGTAGATAATCGATTGTCTGCGGCACGAGTAACTGGTCTGTTGACCCGGTCTTCTGGAAACAGATGGTCGCGATCTGATTCTCACTTCCAAACACCTCATCCAGCAGGCTTCGCACCAGATGCACGTTCTCATCGCCAATCTGTACAAAGGCACTGCCCGTCTCGGTGAGCAGGTCGCGGGCCACCACCAGCCGGTCACGCAGATAGGCCAGATATGAGTGGATGCCGAGCTTCCAGGTGTCGCGGAAGGCGCGAATTTGCTCCGGCTGGCGGGTAGCGTCTTCCGCCTTGCCGTCCTTCACGTCGCGCTTGCGCGTGCTGACCTGCCAGTTGGAACCGAACTTGATGCCATAGGGCGGGTCGAGGTAGATGCTTTGCACCTTGCCCTTGAGTCCTTCCTTCTCGGCCAGTGAGGTCATCACCAACAGGGAATCGCCGAGGACCATGCGATTCGCCCAATTCTGCTCGTGATGGTAAAAGTCGATCTTCTGCGCGAAGTCGGCCGGGCCGCCATTGAAGTCGGCAAAGAGGTTCGGCTGATTGTCGCCGGCCTGTTCGATGCGGGGTAGCGCGTCGATGATCGCCTGAGGGTGAATCTTCTCCTGTATGTAAATCGGCACGACGGCTACGGCGAGGTCTTCGCGGTCCTGCTCGTCCTTGCCCTTCCAGACCAGTTGCGGATCGAGGGACGGATCGCGCGGGTAGAGCATGGTCTTGGGCGCCAGTTCTTCGTCGGCCACGAAGTCGCGCAGTTCTTCGGTGGGAATGTTCTTCCGCTTGTCCTTGTGGCGGATGGATTCGACTTTCTTCGGGGCGGCGTTCTTCTTAGGCATGGGCGGCTTCCTTGATTGATTCCGGCTGCGTCTGTTTCAGAAAGCCACGGATGAGATTTTGCGCGTCCCATGGGTCGGCGACTTCGAGGAACGCCCAGCGCCCGAAACCGCCGTGGTTGTTGATGGCCGGCACCCACAGCGCGCGCGCTGTGGAGACCTTGGCCGCCTTGTCCTTCTTCTTTTCGCCGGTCACTTCGACGATCAGGTTCAAGAGATCACTCGGGCCGTGGCCGTCGTCGATGCAGGCGATAAAGTCAGGGATGTAGTTCCGCTCTTCGCCGTTCAGCGTGTAGGGGATGGCGAAGCCGAGGTGGTCGTTCTTCACGTAGCGGACGACCTCAGCCATGTCTTCGAGGGCTTCGGCCATCTTCTGCTCCCACGAGTCGGTATCGGCGACGACATGGGAGATGTGGCACTTCTCGGCTTTGGTCGCATAGACCGGCCTGGTTGTGTCGAAGTCCACGTAACGGGTGGACCCGAGGGTGTCATACGGGCGCAGGATGGGCTTGAGCGTCGCGGTGCCGTCCGTCGAGGCGACGATGGCTTTGTAGATGCGGTCGGCGGCATCGTGCGCGAACTCGATCAGCAAGAGCAGTTGTGGGAAGGTGTTGTCCTTGAGCGTGACACATTCAGCGAGCCAGCGTTTGGCGATGCCGAGCAGTTGCGGGAAAAGCCAGGGCTTGTCGTTGCCGTCGTCGTCCCGGAAGTACCTCTCCAGCGTGAGCTTGGCGAGCAGGAAGGCGACCTCGTTGATACGGCGGCGCTTCAAATCATCGAGAGTGTGGATGCTGGATTCGCCGACGATGGGATCGAGCTGCACTTTGGTTGGAATGTCTGCGGTGGAAAGCGCCAATCTGGATTCGTCAGTGAATTTGGGAGTGAGCCGCTCGCCGGCCATGTCGTAGCGGTAGCCGAGCAGCCGGGGGAAGGTGATTTCGCAGGCGATGCGATTTTCCAGTGCTCGGACGCGGGTCGGCATCGGGCCGGGCTTGGGCTCCTTGGTGGACCCGCTGCACGGGATGAAGGAAAAGGGCACGCCATAAACTTCGGCGTATTCAGGATTGAAATGGCCCTGTGCATTGGGCGCGTAGCTCATGCGTCGCAAGGCGCGGCCGACCACCTGCTCGCAAAGCAGTTGGGTGCCGAAAGCACGCACGCCGAGGACGTGAGTGACGGTGTTGGCGTCCCATCCCTCGGTGAGCATCGAGACGCTGACCACACATTTGACGTGTTCGCCGAGCTTGCCGGCCTTGCCGACGGTGTTCATCACTTCGCGGAGCAGGTCTTCGTCGGTGAGGTTTTCAGTGTCGCGGCCGGGGTAGCGGACGCGGTATTCGGCCTTGAACTCCTCGATCTCGCGGATGGCGATCTTCTTGAAGTCGTCGCTCATTGATTCGCCGGATTCGAGCTGCTGGCTGTCCACCAGGATGGTGTTCGGGCGGTTAATCCATCCGCCGTTGCCGTCGTCGTTGCGGAAGATGGGCAGTTGCCCGGCTTGGACGACAGCCTTTTCGCCGATCTGCTTTTCCCATCCGCCGATGTAGTCGAAGACCATCTTGGAGACGTTGGTGTTGTTGCAAACGACGATGAACACGGGCGGCGTGATGCCACGGGCGCGGGCGTCGGCGTTCTGCTCCCACCGGCGGTAATACTTTTCGTAATTGCCGTAGAGACTGTGCAAAGCGCCTTGCAGTTCGAGAGGGAGTTTCGGATCGCCGGCGACCGCCTCGGTCTTGCGTCCCTTCCTCGGCAGGTCCTCGCGGATGCGCAGCCACAGGTCGCGGTAGGTTGGCTGGTCGCCGGTCATCGAATCGTCGGCGACGGGCACGCGGGGCACCTTAACGATGCCGGCCTCAATGGCGTCAATCAGCGAGAAATCGGAGACAACCCACGGGAAAAGCGTGCCTTCGGGATAGCCCGAACCGCGCAGAAAGAACGGCGTGGCCGAAAGATCGTAGATGGCCTTCACCCCGATCTTGGCTTTCACGGCCTCGATGCCGGAAATCCATACGCGGGCCTCTTCCTCGCGGTTTTTGGCCTCGGCGCGCTCATCGCCAGTGAGCGTTTCGTCCTCGCCGTCGGGTTTGCGGCGGTAGCAGTGATGGGCTTCATCGTTAATGACGACGATGTTTTTCTTGTTGCTCAATTCGCGGCAGACGCGGCGCACCATCTGGTCGGGGTTCTCGGTGAACGGGCTTGCCTGACCATCCGAATTATCGGCGGCGAGAATCGACTTCGTGATCTTGCCGGCGGCAACCTTCTCGCGCAGTTGGAAGGCGTGAAAGTTGGTGATGATGATTTTGGCCTGCTCAAGCTGCTCCAGTTGCTGGGGAGTTACGATGTCGCGCAGGCGGTAGTAGTTCTGCGGGTCGTTCGGAAAGAGCACGCGCAGCCGGTCGCGAATGGTGATGCCGGGCGTGACGATCAGGAAGGTGTCGGAGAAGCGCGTGTCCTGCGAGTTGGCTTGCTTGTTGAGCGTGTGCCACGCGATCAGCATGGCCATGACGACCGTCTTGCCGGAGCCGGTGGCCATCTTGAACGCCATGCGCGGCAGGCCGGGATTCGAGGTGTCGTTTGCCTCGCGTAGCGCGTTCTCGATCCAGGCGTCGCCGTATTTCTTGGCGACCTCGGTTAGGTAGATGGCGGTTTCAAGCGCTTCGTTCTGGCAGAAGAAAAGTTTCTTATCGCGGGCGGGATCGGTCCAGTAAGCGATCAAACGCGCTGTCGTAGGTGTTACGCCGACGTAGCCGCCTTTGCGCCACATGGCGACACGGCGGCGGATGTCGTTGACGAGCTTGGTTTCCTTCAAGCGGTCCTTGGTCCATTCCGTGTCGAATTGAAGCTGCTTGCCTTTCTTTTTCGGCTTGGCGATGGGGACGAAATACGAGCTGATCCGGCGTCCCTCAGCTATTTCGTCAGTGATGCCCTCGTCGTCGAATTTGAAATGGCGGGCCGGCTCGTCAAACGGCGAGTTGATTATCGGGTTCTCGATGACTACTTGACTCATGGTGTTCGGACCCTTTGCATGCCCGGTCTTCTGCTCATCGGTTGCTCAATGCACCACGAAACGCCATGAAGCGACAAATGGCAAGCGTCGTCCTGCAGTCCCGAATTCGTCGGGAATGGAGCTGGCTCAAATCATCTTTAGTCCATTCCGAACTTCTCTTTCATTTTAGCCCGGATTTCGGTTTTGAAAGGACGTCGAGCCGATGATGAACGATCCACGAAATCTCGCCGTTGTGACGATCGTAATCTTGCAGCCCAACCAACTGGGCGATCGTCTAAACGGACTGCGAGACTATGGCGGGCTTACTTCGTGATCGTCAGGCACGTGCGATTGCCGTTTGCGCCGTTGCCATGGGCGAAGACTCCGCCGCCTGACGTGGATATCTACGCCGGCGACCCGGCGCAGGCATCCTTCTGAGGCGACGAACTGACGAGCGGAACCGGTCTGTTCGCAAGCGGGCTGCGTATGGACTTCCGCGCGGCGGGTGCGCTTGAACGAAGATTACGGCATCGACAACGCACGAAGCTGAGCCTCCCAATCGAGAGGCAGCTCGACTCGACCGTCCATCAGCATCTGGAGGTTGGTCGCGATCGGCAGCTCACCTTTTGCGATCGCCTCAACGAATGCCGGCGATACGAACGCCAGTTTCGTCAGCCGTGTAACGTAGCGCTTGGCCAGCCCTTCGCGGCGCGCGATCTCGACTAGCGAACGGACGCGGCCGGATGCCAATTCTTCGAACCATCCTCGAGCGCGTGCGAATGCCTTCAGCAGCGCAGGATCAGGCTTCCTCGGCTCATCACCTCCGTTGATGATGAGCCGCATCTCGACGCCACGTCTCTTCACCTTCAACGGAACGAACCGGACCAGATGGAGCACCTTTCGTAGCGGGGCGCCGCCTGGCCCCCTGCACGGGACGGGAATGTTCAGCCCTAGTCGAATGCCCTCGTCCGTCAATATTGCCTTTTCCACCAATTCGACAAGAGCCATTGAACGTTCCATCTCAGGCAGCAGACGTTCCCTCCATTCAGCCGCCAACGTGAAAACCTGGTCCAGATCGGTGTCTCCCATTCCGGCTCCCTGGAGTGCCTCAAGAATAGCCGGCTTGTCGTCCAGAATGCTCCGCGCGGCGATTGCGACAGCTCGCTCCAGTTCCGGTCCTGGCACCCGCCATCCACGTTGTCCCTCCGTTGTGGAACCTCTGACCAGTGCTCGTGATACGTAGTACCGATACCGCCGTCCGCGCCTCACGGCGCTCTGCGCATATAACGGCTCACCAGTTTCATCGAAAACTTTTCCAACGAGCGGGCTCGGTGGTGCTTTGGTTCGAGGTTCGGGAGTCCGGGCGGCGCGATCCAGCAGACGCTGCTGAACTTTCTCCCAGAGCTCACGTTCCAGAATCGCTTCATGCTGTCCTGGATGTCGCTCTCGCTTATGACGAATCTCGCCGATGTAGATTGGATTGGACAGCAGTTCGTACAGCGCGCCGCGAGAAAAGCTCCGCCCGCCTGATCTGATCCCCTTCCTGGAGACGCGGATCTTTGACACGACACCGTCCCGGTCGAGATCCTTCTTCAGCTTCGGGACAGACCCAACTTCCAGATAACGGTGGTAGATCTGTCGCACCGTGGTGGCTTCCGCCTGATTGACGACCAGACGGCGATCGCGGGCGTCGTACCCGATCGACGGACAACCACCCATCCAGATTCCTTTTCGCTTCGAGGCTGCGATCTTGTCCCGGATCCGCTCTCCCGTAACCTCGCGTTCGAACTGTGCGAATGACAGGAGCACATTGAGGGTCAGCCGGCCCATCGAGGTGGTGGTATTGAACTGTTGCGTTACCGCCACAAACGAGACGCTCTGCGCATCGAAAACCTCGACCATCTTTGCGAAATCGGCCAGCGATCGGGTCAGCCGGTCGACCTTGTACACGACCACGGCATCGATCAGGCCATGGCGGATGTCTTCGAGCAGCCGCTGCAATGCAGGCCGCTCCATAGTGCCGCCGGAGACGCCGCCGTCATTGTAGGCCGTCTTGACGAGTCTCCAGCCTTCCCCTTGCTGGCTCTTGATGAACGCCTCGCAGGCCTCGCGCTGCGCATGCAGAGAATTGAAATCCTGCTCAAGACCCTCTTCAGAAGACTTCCGGGTGTAGACGGCGCAGCGGCGGACGGCGTTACTGGCGCGCTCCATTGCCTGCCTCCTTCGCCGGTGCCTTGAGTCCGAAGAACAGCGGACCCGACCAGCGGGAGCCGGTAATTGCATGGGCCACTTGAGAGAGTGAACGGTAACGCTTGCCGCGGAACATCGCTCCGTTCTCGACCACCATGACCTCATGTCGCGTACCGCCCCATTCCCGGATCAGGATTGTGTCTGGGCCGACTTTCCGCATCGGCACGACCTTGGTCGCCTTGCATGTCCGGGCGCCTTCGGCGACGCGCTCAAGCAATCGGCGGGTCGCCGGTTTGAGACCACCCAGCACGTTCTCCTGCATACGATACGCAACCGCCCGCCTCAGCAGGTCCCGGCTCAGATGTGGGGGTGCATCGGTTTCGTAAAGAAGCTTCCACCGGGCTCT
>Ga0097691_1000064_pt1 | contig 96142 bp, 104 predicted proteins | sample NGESurdeep072012_8_FD_72858 | JGI IMG/M metagenome (GOLD analysis project Ga0097691, IMG submission 72858) | Arctic peat soil microbial communities from Barrow, Alaska - NGEE Surface sample 210-1 deep-072012 | ecosystem: Environmental > Terrestrial > Soil > Wetlands > Peat ... | reverse complement strand
CTATCTTAATCCTAGCTCCATAGATCTGAAGTTGTTTGTTGGTCATGGTTCTTGTTCTCACTTTCACTCCTTTCTAGTTTAGTGAATGTGTCCAAGATGTATGGTGGCTCAATAACCGAAGATATTAGATGCTTGCTTATTAATCTGTTTATTGTATAGTCATATACAAATGAGTACTGTGGCTAGATCGATTGGTGAATTCCCTGCGACTAGATCTGTTATTACGGATGAAGGCGTTTCATTACTAGCGGCTAGGCCTGATGTAGATGATCTAGCACTGCGCTTTTGTACAAACTCGATCGATAGCAAGGCTCTACTTCTAGGCAACGAAGACGTTGGTTTAGGCAGCAACTCAAACGTATGGGCGGTAGACGGAGTTGCTATTAAGCTGTCTACAGTATCAACAGGGAGGAAAGACTGGAAAGAAAAAGACTTTATATTTCCGGCAAATCTGGTTGGACAATTAGAATTTCTAACAGCCCTGAGGAGACATTTGCTGGATCGTTCTGATGGTAGTATCACGGTACCAATGCAATATTTTGCATTACAAAATCAGAAAGGGGAATTTTTAAAAGCTGAGGAACACATGGTCGGATGGGCCACATTGAGCAGTCTAGCTATTGCACAGGGCTATTCGTATGAACAGGCCCAAGCTTTAAATAAGACGGTGAAGAGCAGGCTTGCTTTGGGAGTGGGGAGTGCCTTACTTAGACGAGGAATAGATGATGTGGGCACAAACTTTGGAGAGCCACTAATTAGCGAGAATATATTAGTTCCTGAAAACGCCGATGACTTAGCTAGTGCACCTTTTTGCATAATTGATCAGCCTGGTAAGGGGATTATGGGCAGGTTAATTGCTGGGGCAGTGAAGCTCCAGGCTATGGTTAGCTAAATCAACTGTCTTTGTTTTGGGTCTCTCTGATATATAATTAGCTGCATGATTGATATACAAGTTCTGAGAGACGATCCTGATCGAGTCGCAGAAAAAGCAAAACAAAAAGGTTACCCAGTTGATGTGACTCAAATTCTTGGTTTTGATGGAGAACGGCGAAAAATTCTCGCTGAAGTCGAAGATCTGAGGCAGCAACGTAATGAGCTGACAGCATCAAATAAAGGTCAGAAGCCATCAGACGACCAACTAGAAAAGGGTAGGCAGCTAAAAGATAAGCTATTGGATAGAGAGCATCGACTAGCTTCGATTGAAGATGAACTTAATGCCTTACTAAAAAAAGTTACAAATATGCCAAGTGATGATGTCCCTGTTGGGTCTAGTGAAGAGGAAAACGTCGTTGTTAGGCAGGTTGGAGAGATACCTACATTTGATTTTGAGGTCAAAAATCATGCCGAAATCGCTGAAGCTAATGGTTGGTTAGATAAAGTCCGAGCGGCTAAAGTTGCCGGTAGTCGTTTTGCCTACATCAAAGGGCCGCTTGTCAATCTGCAGTTTGCTATTGTTCAGTTTGTTATTACCACGCTCGGTGATTCAGCAGTTATTGAAAAGCTAATTAAGGATAATAATCTAGACCTTGAGGTTAAGCCGTTTGTGCCAGTTATACCACCAGCGCTAATTAAGACTGATGCTTATGAAGCAACGGCAAGGCTAGATGCTGCTGAGGTGACGTATAAGATTGAACAGGATGACTTATGGCTGAACGCTAGCGCTGAACATAGTCTTTGTAATATGTATTTGGGCGAGACATTGGCCGAGCAGGAACTGCCAATTAGGTATGTCGGATACAGTACTTCATTCAGGCGTGAGGCAGGTACTTACGGCAAAGATACGGAAGGCATGTTTAGGATGCACCAATTCGATAAACTCGAAATGGAGGTATTTAGTACCCCAGAATCTGGTGGTCAGGAGCACCTTTTACTGATCGCAGTCCAGGAATATCTTATGCAGCAACTTGAAATTCCCTATCAGGTATTACTAAAATGCACCGCCGATATAGGCTTCCCGAATGCTAGGGGTGTAGATATTGAAGCTTGGTTACCGGGACAAAATAAATACCGTGAAACTCACTCAGCAGACTATATTACCGACTTCCAAAGTAGACGAATGAAGACCAGGCTGAAGCGGAAAAATGGTGGCACAAACTTGGTCCATACAAACGATGCTACAGCTCTGGTTTTAAGTCGTACACCGATTGCAATTATCGAGAACTATCAGACTGCTGATGGTAAGGTAAGGATCCCCAAAGTGCTTCAGCCATATATGGGTGGAAAAGAAATTCTAGAATAAGATTGGTTTACAAAATCAGTTTTTATAATAACTAATTCGTATATAATGGAGATACTTTTATGATGCAAAAACTAGAAATACAGGGCGTTCACGTCGACGTTGACGAGAATACGCAGAAGTATGTATGGAAGAAGATTGGCCACCTGGATAAGTATCTACCCAAGAAGGCTAGATTGTCGGCTCATGCAGAGGTTACTCTAAAAGAGGCCAAAGCCAAAGACAAGAATCAATGTACTTGTGAGGTCACGCTTTATTTACCCAAAGAAACTATCAACGTCAAAGAGAGCACCGTTAACTTATATGCGGCGATTGATATTGTCGAAACAAAACTTAAACAAAGAGTTCAAAAGTATAAAGAGAAGCATGACAGTGCGCGAATACACAGGCGCTTGGTAGCAAAATTCAATCGTCGTCCCCAAGATTGACGGCATAAAAATATATTCGATTTTAAGGTCAATTACGTTTATAATAAGGTTTAAGTTATTACTGTTTTATCCAAAAACCAATGGGAGATACTGATTAGTTTATGAATATTGTATTAAAAAAAGTTCTTGGCGATCCGCAGGCCAGACACATTAAACGTCTTAAGAAGCGGGTAGTTGCAATCAACGCTCTATCAAAAAAGTACGAAAAACTTAGCGACAAACAACTTAAGGCGCAGACCGATGTTCTAAAAAAACGACTTAAAAAAGAATCGCTTGATGCAATTTTGCCTGACGCTTTTTCAGTAGTTCGAGAAGCTGCTTCAAGATCCTTGGGCCAACGTCATTTCGACGTTCAGTTAATTGGCGGCATCGTGCTTCATGAAGGTAATGTATCGGAAATGAAAACCGGAGAAGGAAAAACGCTTGTAGCGACAGCACCGGTATACCTAAATGCACTAACTGAAAACGGTGTTCATGTTGTTACAGTAAATGACTATTTAGCTCAACGAGATGCTGGCTGGATGGGACAAGTGTATAACTACCTAGGTCTGTCTACCGGAGTGATATTGGCTGATCATAGCTATTTATTTGACCCTGAATATATAAATAATGAACATCGCGACCCACGGTTAAAACACCTTAAGCCGTGTACAAGACAAGAAGCATACGCAGCCGACGTAACTTATGGTACTAACAATGAATATGGTTTCGATTATCTTCGAGACAACATGGTTCGAGAAGAAGACCAGCTCAGACAACGGGATCTCAACTTTGCAATCGTTGACGAAGTCGACTCAATACTAGTTGACGAAGCTAGAACGCCGCTTATTATCAGTGCGCCTAGTGTTACCAGCGGGGCAGCCTATTTGCAGTTTTCTAAAGTCGTACGCCAGTTAACAAAAGACAAGCATTTTGAAACCGACGAAAAACGTAAGACGGTAATCTTAACTGAAAAGGGCATTGAAAAAATAGAGAAGATTTTAAACATTAATAACCTATATGGATCTGAGAATATTCGAACTATTTATCATTTACAGCAAGCGCTACGGGCCTTCAGTCTATTTCATCGAGACAAAGACTACGTCGTTACTTCTGATGGAGAAGTTGTTATTGTCGATGAGTTTACTGGTCGATTGCTAGCCGGTAGGCGATATAACGAAGGTCTACACCAAGCAATTGAAGCCAAGGAAGGTGTTGAAGTTCAGCAAGAAAGTATGACGCTGGCGACTATTTCTTTCCAAAACTACTTCCGTCTTTATGACAAATTGGCCGGGATGACTGGTACCGCAATGACTGAAAGTGAAGAGTTTCACCAGATCTATAAACTAGATGTCATCGAGATTCCATCAAACCGACAAATAAAGCGAATCGATAAGACCGACCGGATCTATAGAAGCGAAAAGGCTAAATTTAAAGCAATTGTCCGTGAAGTAAAAGCACTACACACCAAGGGACAGCCGGTCCTACTCGGTACAGTATCAATTGAAAAGAATGAGATCCTTGCCAAAATGTTGGATAAAGCCAGCGTTCCACACCAGGTTCTTAATGCCAAGAACAACGAGCGTGAAGCGGCAATTGTCGAAAAGGCCGGTGCTCGTGGTGCTGTCACCCTTGCTACTAACATTGCCGGTCGTGGTACCGACATTGTTCTAGATGAAGATGTTAAAGCTGATATGGGTGGTTTGTTTGTTCTTGGAAGTGAACGTCATGAGTCTAGACGAATCGATAATCAGTTACGTGGTCGTTCTGGTAGACAGGGCGACCCTGGTGTCACTCAGTTCTTTGTTAGTACCGAAGATGACCTAATGCGTATCTTTGGCGGTGAGCGAATAGCTTCAATTATGGATCGACTTAAGGTTGATGATGAGACACCAATTGAAAATAAGATTATCTCTAAATCTTTAGAGGGTGCTCAGAAAAAAGTTGAGGGATACCATTTTGATCAGCGAAAGAATGTCGTGCAGTATGACGATGTTATGAATCGTCACCGTAAAGCAACTTACGCTATGCGACGGGAAATCCTTAAGGCCGATGATATCTCTAAACGTATAAAGATATTTATAGAAGAAGAGGCCAAGCTATTGGCGTCATCCCCAGAGGTAACTAGTGATGATTTTGAAGATATAGTTCGCGAAGTATATCCATTTGATGAGTCGACACTTGATCGACTTTTCGATAGTGATGCAGATAAGTTTGAAACTGTTTTAGTTACCGAAGCCAAAGAGCTATATAAGGCTAGGGAACTAGCATTTACTGATGAGGTAATTAGAAAAGTTGAGAGAGAGATTTATCTTCAAGTTCTAGATAATCTTTGGATGCAACATCTTGAGAACATGGATCATCTACGTGAAGGTATTCACTGGATTAGTGTCGGGCAGCAAGACCCATTAGTAGAATATCGACGACGTGGCCAAATGTTATTTGAAGATATGCAGCTTAACCTACGTCATGAAGTTCTTAGGTCATTATTCCATGCAGAACCACTAACCGAAGAACAGCTTAACAGGGCTATGGAAACTGATCTTACCTTGGCCGCGAGAGGTTCTGTTGAGAACGCAAACCAGATTACGGCTAACCAAAATGAGTTTGACGAAAAGGACTTTGATAAACCAGTCGCAAAACCAAAAAAGAAGCAAACACAAAACATTAAAAAGGCACGTAAAACTGAACGAAAACGTAAGACTGCAGCTAAAAGGCGCCGCAAATAGGGCTTTTTATTAAAGGCCTAATTAAAGCGCTACTTACAAATAAAATATGAAACACACTGTTACCGAACTAACTCTGAAAAATGGTGCCAAAGGCCTAATTGTTAATGTGCCTGACGCTCTAGTGGCAACTTTTGACATAAATTTTAGAGCTGGCGAGTACCTAGTTAAGCCAGATAAATGGGAAGTCCCACATCTGATGGAGCATGTTCTACTGGGGGCAAACGAACTAATTCCCAGAGCTAGAGATTTTCATGCTGAGCTTGAGAAGAATGGTGCCTATAGCAATGCATCGACTGGCGTATACGATATAACCTATGAAGCTGAATGCGCAGATTTTGAGTGGGAGAGAGTGCTTGAACTTTTGAAAATCGCTATTTCTAAACCTCTGTTTCTGGAAGATGAATTTGCGGCTGAGTTTGGTAACGTCCAAGAAGAAATGACGGCCAGGTCTAATAATCACTTTAGACGTTTAAGTATTGAGATGCGTAAAGCGATTGGCTTTATTGGCAAAACCGATCTAGAACGGCTTGAGATTATGAATAATGTTAGTGTTGATGATGTCCGTGAGCACTATAAAAAAACTCACTACACTGGTAATATGCGCTTTGTTATTGCCGGCAATTTTACCCCAGCAAGGTATAACAATCTTATAAATCAACTTGAGGCAATTGAGCTACCAAAAGGGTCAAGACGCTTTGCATTACCTCACGAAAAGCCGCTTATTCCGAACAAACCAGTTTATATACCGAACGAGACAGTCGAAAACGTATACTTCTATATAGATACATTTGTTAAAAGGCGATTAACTGATTTGGAAGCTGATGCTCTCAACTTACTCAATACATATTTAACTGAAACTCTTTATTCTAAGATTCTAGGCACTGCAAGAGAACGTGGTCTACTATACGACATGAATTCCGGCTTATCGCAGACTAGAGATGCTAGTAATTGGTGGTTTGGAGCACAGGTTTCAGATAAAAATGCCGCTGCCTTATTGGATATATTTATTAGTGAGATTAGTAAAGTATGTCGTGGTGATTTGAAAGCCGATGATATTGATGCCACCAAGCAGTACTCATTAGGTCGGTTCCAGCGTTCCGCTCAGACTGTTGGTGGGACTGCCAGCGGATATTGTAGTCGATATTTCTTTGATGGGGTAATTGAAAACTATTACCAAATTCCTAGTAGAATAAAAGCAGTCACAAAAACGGACATTGTTGAAGTGGCTAAAAGTATGTTTGAAGAAAATGTCTGGGCTTTTGGTGTGCTGGGCAATTGCGGTGAAAAGATGGTTGAAGATCTAAATCGACAAATCTCAGTACTTTGGTAGTAGATAGCTAAGGGGGAAGTTGTGAGCAGTAGCGAAGACCTGATACAAAAAGCCAACGCCCTGGGGGCTGAGGTTCAAGAAATTTCAAACAAGTTGAATATTGATCAGTCGATGACAAAACTAGACGCCCTTCGTTCGCGTTCAGAAGCTGCCGACTTTTGGTCAGACAACATTAAGGCTCAGGCGGTAATGAAACAAATTTCAAAACTTGAACAGAAACTTAATCCGTGGCTTGATCTTAACAAAAGATGCCAGGATCTAAGTGAACTAGCTGTCCTTAACGATGAGTCAATGAATGAAGAACTTGAGGCACAGGCGAACTCTATTACAGTTAACCTTAATGAATTAAAAGAAGAGCTGAAACTTAACGGACCTTATGATGATCATGATGCGATCATCAGTATTTATGCCGGTGCAGGTGGTACAGATGCTCAGGATTGGGCACAGATGCTGTATAGAATGTATGTACGTTGGGCAGAGAAAAATAATCTCAAAGTCGATCTCATCGAACAAACTACTGGCGAGGAAGCTGGGATTAAGAGTTTAACCATGGAGTTGTCTGGACTTTATGCCTACGGCAAGTTGAAAGGTGAACACGGTGTTCATCGCTTAGTGAGGTTGAGCCCTTTTAACTCTGACAATCTTCGGCAAACTAGCTTCGCCAAAATAGATGTATTGCCAAAAATCGATCAGGTAGAAGATCTAGTTATTGACGACAAGGATCTCAGAGTCGATGTATATAGAAGTGGCGGTCATGGAGGGCAAAGTGTAAATACTACCGATTCAGCAGTTAGGATCACCCATTTGCCTACTAATATTAGTGTTGCCATCCAAAACGAACGGTCGCAGACTCAGAATAAAGAATTGGCAATGACAGTCATTAGATCAAGGCTGGCTCAGTTACAGCTCGAGCAGCACACTGAAAAACTGGCTGAATTAAAGGGGCCGACACAATCAGCAGAGTGGGGTAATCAGATCAGATCATATGTCCTTCACCCCTACAAGCAAGTTAAAGATTTAAGAACTGGATACGAATCATCTGATCCGGATAAAATACTCGACGGTGATCTGGACGGTCTAATAGAAGCCTATCTAGAATATAGTTTTCAGTAGATCTAAAGGCAAGGCTGGTATAATAGAGGGTAATGATTCTACTTGATAGGGTAACAAAAACTTATTCTAAAGCTATGGGGCCGGCACTTAATCGGATTAGTTTGCATGTTGAACCAAAAGAATTCGTGATTGTTGTTGGACAGAGTGGTGCAGGTAAGACTACCTTATTACGACTGCTTACTCGTGAAGAGAGGCCAACCTCAGGCAAAATAATTGTTGGTGGCATAGATTACGACAAGCTTAAAGACCGAGATGTACCAATGCTACGAAGAAAAATCGGAGTTGTTTTTCAGGATTTCAAACTTTTGCCAAATAAAAATGTTTTTGAAAACATAGCCTTTGCGCTGGAGATTGTAGGCGCTAGCAGTAAGGAAATAAACAATAACGTTCCTAAGGTGCTACAGCTGGTAAATCTTAAGGGCAAAGAGAAAAACATGCCACAAGAACTAAGTGGTGGTGAAAGACAGCGTGTTGCCATCGCAAGAGCGATCGTTAGGCAGCCCAAAATATTGATCGCAGATGAGCCCACTGGTAACCTAGACCCCGAGCATGCTTGGGATGTAATTAAGGTGCTAGAGAAGATTAATCGATATGGAACAACAGTACTGCTGACGACTCATAACGTTGAGATAGTCAATAAGCTTAAAAGAAGAGTGGTAACTATCAAGAACGGCAAGATATCAAGCGATAGGGCTAAATCGGGATACTCAGAATGAGCAGAAGACTCAATACCTTCGGCAGGATAATAAAGAGTGGTCTAGTCGGCTTTACTAGAAATATTTCCTTAGCTGCAGCATCTATCGCGGTTATGACCATTACTTTAACGATTATTCTATTTTCGGTACTTGCTAGCGCTACCTTTAATCACACAATAGATCAGATAAGGAGTAGAGTAAGTGTTTCGATATATCTTGTTGATTCTGCCAGTCAAGATCAAGTGAATAATTTTATAGTTAAATTAAAGAATCAAAACAACGTTAAAAGTGTTACTTATATATCTAAAGATCAAGCATTGGCTATTTATAAATCTGAAAATGCAGGGAACAAGACTTTGATTAGCGCTGTTTCCCAAACAGCTAATCCGCTACCTGCAAGTATTGAAATAGAGCCCTACGATATAAACAAATTACAAGATATTAAAGATTTTATTGATAAGCCACAGTATTTAGCGTTACAGGACCCTCAAGCAGGTACTTCCTACTCGGGAGATCGAAAGCTAGCCATAGATAAGATATCTCATGCGACTAGTCTAATAAGAGAAGCTGGTATAGTTGCCGTCATAGTTTTTGCACTTATTTCAATGTTGATTATTTTCAATACTATAAAAATGGCAATCTTTAATCGTCGGGAAGAGATTCGTACGATGCGTTTGCTGGGCGCAAATAGCTGGTATATAAGAGGACCTTTTGTAGTAGAGAGCATACTCTATGGCTTCATCTCGGCGATCGCATCCTTGCTTATTATTAATACCATATTCTTAGGAACTTCATCTGGACTACAAGCTACGAGCTTAGGACTGTTAGACATTGGCTATTCCCAGGAGTACTTTAAGAGTAACTTACTTATGCTTTTGACAACTCAGCTAGGTGCAGGTATTCTAATAGGTGCCGTGTCATCTGTAATTGCTACAAGACGCTACCTGAAAATAAAGCCGGCAAAGTAATAAAGTAAAATCAAATTTCTCTAAATTCATAATTTAAAAGCTTGCGGGGGTATGGTATTATTAAATTGCTTATACTAAACAAAAAAAGCATGCAAAAAACTAACAAAAAAGCTCGAAATCTTATCTTTAACGTTAAGAATAAAACGGTTACCTTTGTAATCGCTGGATTCTTTGTGTTATCTGGATTTTCGGGATATGCAATTCATGTAGCCGCTGCAAACTGTAACTCAACTTCAGATTGTCAGGCTCAAATCAACAATTTAAGCAATCAAAATGCTCAAGCACAGTCAAATGCTAGCGCACTTCAACTGCAAGCAAAAAGTTATCAAGACGCTATTTCAAAGTTAGCTCAACAAGTAGTGGTAATACAGTCGCAAATCGATGCTAATACAGCAACCCAAGCAAACCTACAGGCTCAAATCGTGGCAAATGAAGCAGAGATTGCCGCCCAGAAGGCTATTTTAGCTAGCGACATTAAGGCGACCTACGTTAATGGCCAAATGTCTACGTTGGAAGAGCTAGCAAGTAGTAAAAATCTAAGTGATTACGTAAATACCGCTACATATCAGAATGCGGTAAGTAGTAAAGTGCAGAGTACATTAGATCAGATAAATCAATTAGAGCTTACTTTAAAATCTCAAAAAGCTAATGTCGATCAATTAATCGCAAGCCAATCATCCCAAAGAGCTCAATTGAACGCAGCCGAGTCTCAACAATCTCAACTACTTAACTATGATCAAGCTCAGCAGGATCAGTATAATCAGCAGGTTTCATCGAATACAGCACAGATAAGTCAGCTCAATGCACGTCTAGCTGCAATTAACAATGCGGGTGGATCTAGAATTGTTTCCAGTGGTGTATGTGGCGGTGGATATCCATCTCAAGCCGTAAATCCTTACTACCCAGGCGATGGCTATAGTCAAAACTGGGGTTGTAGTTACCCACAAGACAGCTCAGAGGATAACTGGCACATGGAAAACCGTGAATGTGTAAGCTATACCGCGTTTATGGCTTATTCAAAATACGGGGTATCAACTGCCAACTGGGGTAACGCGTATCAATGGATAGCTTCAGCCAGAAGTCATGGATTTACCGTAGATCTGAACCCTCAGCCTGGAGACATCGCTATTCGTAATCGTGCCCCTGGCGTACCTGAAGATGTTGGTCATGCGATGTATGTTGTTTCGGTAAACGGACCAGACAACATTACTGTTAATGAATACAATGAGAACTATAATGGTACATTCGATCAACGTACCTTTGCTCCAAGTGGTTACAATAGTCGTGGTGGCCTATATTTCATTCATTTCCACTAGATTAAATTTAGCTGAATGATAATTAATTTCAGGTGTGTACTATGTCTATATATCGAGTACAATGTAGTGAATGGGAATTAGTAAAAAAACCAAAATTAAAGATGAATCAACCAAGAATCGACGATGGGTTAAGATATCGACCATATCTGTCGTTAGTCTATTAATCTTAGCTGGTGTATTTTTTGTAGGCGTTAATTTTGGCAATGGTCGCTTCCGAATTGGCGGTACTCACCCAATAACTGGGCTACCGGCTAAACTGAACTACACGACAGTAAATCAAGTCTATCGGTCACTAAGAGATAATTATGATGGTCAATTGAGCGAGACCCAGGTGCTTGATGGTATTAAACACGGCGTGGCAAACTCAGCTAATGATCCTTACACCGAATATTTCACTCCAACTGAGGCAAAGGCATTCAATAATGAACTAAACTCAACCTTCAGCGGTATCGGAGCCGAGCTAAGTCAAACTGCCACTAACCAGCTCGAGGTAATTGCGCCCGTCACTGGCTCTCCAGCAGCAAAAGCAGGGCTGCAGGATCACGACATGATCACTACAATTAACGGCAAGACCACTACTGGTTTAACTACTGACGAAGCCGTTAACTTAATTAGAGGAAACGCCGGTACAAAAGTTACTTTAGGAATTTTGCGTGGGACAAATGCCTTTGAGCTGACAATTACCCGGGAAAATATTACTCTTCCTAGCGTTACCTATAAAGTAATGGCAGGCAATATTGGCTACATTCAGATAAACACATTTGCGGATGACACTTCAGCTTTGATCAAGCAAGCCGCAACCAGTCTGACCAATCAGCACGTAAAAGGGATAGTCCTTGACCTAAGAGACAACCCAGGTGGTTTACTGACAGCTGCAGTTGATGTTTCCAGCCAATGGCTAAAGCAAGGTGATGTCATCATGCAGGAAAAACGTGGTAATGAGGTTGTTGCTACCTATAACGCAAGTGGAGCGGATAGCCTATACGGCATTCCGACAGTCGTTCTAATTAATGGCGGCAGTGCTTCTTCCTCAGAGATAACAACCGGTGCACTACACGATAATGGCGCTGCCTATGTTATTGGTACTAAGAGCTTCGGTAAGGGTGTAGTACAACAACTTATTAGCTTTAACAATGGCTCACAACTGAAGGTAACGGTCGCTAGCTGGTATAGGCCAAACGGTCAAAGCATTAATAAGAAGGGTATTACCCCTGACGAAGTAGTGACAATTACTCCTCAGGATATTGCTGCTGGTAATGATACTCAGTTAAACGCTGCTATTAATTATCTAAACAGTCATTAAAAAATCGATTTCTACTCTTGATTAGTAGCTACATAACATGTAGCATTAGATCATTAAGTTAAAGAGGTGACATCACGGTGGCAAATCGGCCAACGAAATTTATTTTTGTTACTGGGGGCGTTCTTTCCGGACTCGGAAAAGGAATTACAGCCGCCTCTATTGCCAACCTCTTAAAAGCTCGCGGACTAAGCGTCAACCTCCAAAAATGTGATCCTTACCTAAACGTAGATGCCGGTACACTAAACCCAAGAGAACACGGTGAGTGTTTTGTTACTAAAGACGGTGCCGAGACCGATCTTGACCTTGGTCATTATGAAAGATTTGTTGACGAAGAACTGACTAGTTCAAGTTCACTGATGGCCGGGAAGGTCCTACTAAAAGTGATTCAGGATGAACGAGCTGGTAAGTATGAAGGCGACGACGTTCAGATCATTCCTCATCTAACTGGCGCAATTCAGGAATATATCTCGGATGCGGGCAAAGGATTCGATGTCCATATAGTCGAAATTGGCGGCACGGTAGGCGATTATGAGTCCTTAAGCTTCATAGAGGCCATTCGTGAGCTTGGTATTAAAGTGGGGCTTGAGAATTGCCTATACGTCCATGTTGTTTACCTGCCGTTCCTAGGAGCTTCACAGGAGACTAAGACAAAGCCAGCTCAAAACTCAGTACGAGAACTTAGGGCGCTGGGCATTAAGCCAGATATTTTGGTTGCGAGAAGCGAAAAAGCAGCCAATAAGAGTGTTATTAGCAAACTAAGCCTATATACCGGGGTAGATGAAGAAGCAATTGCTCTACTGCCTAATGCTGACAGCATTTATGAAGTGCCACTTACTTTAGAAGATACCGGAATTGCCGATGTAATTACTAGGCAGTTGGACTTAAAGACTAAAAAAGTTGATCTTAAGGAATGGCGAAAAGTTGTTAAGCTAGCGACCACTAAATTCCCGAGGACAATAAAAGTTGCCGTTTTAGCTAAATATCTAGATAACACAGATACCTATATGTCAGTATTTGAGGCTTTGAAGGCAGCCGCATTATGGAACGAAACAAATGTTGAGATTATTTGGGTTGACGCAGAACAGTTTGATAAAAGCGATAAGGGTTTGAAGCAAGAATTAGATAAGTATGACGGTATTTTAGTGCCAGGTGGCTTCGGCCAGCGTGGCCTTGAAGGTAAGATTAAGGCCGCTGGTTACTGCCTAGAAAACGATAAGCCATATCTTGGTTTATGCCTAGGACTACAGATGGCAGTTATAGCAGCAGCTCGTCATGGTGGACTTAAAAATGCTACAACATTTGAGCTTGACCCTAACTCTGATGAACTAGTTATCTCAACAATGGAAGGCCAAAAGGGCAAAGAAATGACCGGCGGAACCATGCGTCTCGGAAACTATAACTGTGTAGTAGAAAAGGGGACTTTAGCCTACCAGGTTTATGGCACAGACAAGATAGTCGAACGCCACCGTCACCGCGGCGAGTGTAATAGTAATTATGTTGATCAATTCCCTAAGTGGGGTATTAAGGCCAGTGGGATTAATCCAGATAATAAGCTTGTTGAAATTATTGAAGGCGTTAACCATCCATTCTTCCTAGCAAGTCAGTTCCACCCTGAGTTTAAGAGCCGTCCGGCCAGGCCACACCCAATGTTTAGCGGTTTTGTTAAGGCAATTCTTAAAAATAAAGGCAAATAACTCTTCTCTAGGACTTGCCATTTTAAGCATTAATAAGTAACATATGCATTATGGAACCAAATACAAATCCTCCCGCAGCTACTAAGCAAAAAAGAATTCTTTTAGTTGAAGACGACGATTCGCTAGCTAATGTATACCTAACGCGTCTACAGGCCGAAGGCTTGGACGTCAGACGAGTAGCTAATGGTGAAGAAGCACTCGCTGCAGCCATTAACTATAACCCTGATCTGGTACTACTTGACGTGATGATGCCCAAAGTTAGCGGCTTTGACGTTCTGGACATACTTAGAAACACCCCTGAGACAACTAACCTAAAGATTATTATGCTAACTGCACTAAGTCAAGATAGTGATAAAGAACGGGCTGAAAGTCTTGGTGTCGACGAATATTTGGTTAAGTCTCAAGTAGTTATTGCTGATGTAATTGAGCGCATTAAGCACCATCTTCGATTAGATATCCCCCAAGTTTAGTAGATAGCCTCTTCATAAAAAGCAGAATAGACGAGCAGCATAATATAGTTGACTTATTTACCTTATTGTGCTAATGTTTAGTTAAGGTTTAAAAAACTAAAACAAACAAATAAGGAAAAATATAATGTCAGATCCACAAAACGAACAAGCCGCAGAAATAGCCGAAACTAACGCACAGTTGGCTGTACGTATTCACGCAGCTGAAGCTGCCTTGAATCCTGATCCGGGAGACTTAAGAGAGGCTGCATGGGCAGTAATGGGTTTTATAGATGGAAAAGCCGCTGAAGGACCTAAGGCTTCTGATCCCCAAGCCGTAGGAGAAGTTGTTGATAATGTAGTATCTGCGGTGGGTGGATTTTATGCACGAGATGAACAGCTTGGTGGGACTACTACAGAAGGACTTTTTGGTTCGCATCCTGGGGATGAAGCGGTCATTGCGGCACTAATAAGTGCTCATGGTGCGCAAAAAATGGTTGAGGATAAAGACCCTTCAAAAACGTCAAGATTACACAACTCAGAGGAAACACGACTACGAATTGAACAGCTAGAATTACACAGATCAGTGGATACTGGCGAATTTAAAGCTCGTGGAGATAGGGCATTGAGGCATCAGGCTATCGATACCCTTAGAGATGCTACCCGTAGCATAGACAGTGATCCAGATAGCCTTCCATACTTACTCGAAGTTGGCAGTAAGGCTTCAGCGGCAGTCGTTGAATTATCAGATATCGCTGCCAGGACGGAGCTTGAGACAAAATCTATCGGCATCAGAAAAGCACCACTTTACAGAGATTACATTACGCGGCATATGAGCCAAGCCTTAGAAATGACCGCTCCGGCAGCAGCAGTTAGTTAAGTTGTACCTAGTTTACTTAACAGTAACTTCAGTTCGGCGAACACTTTTGCCACTGAAGGTTCGGATTTTTCTGGTCTGGAAGTTTACAATTCCGTCTTTAGCAGCGTGAATAGTGTAGTTGCGGCTAATTTTTGTGCCGACACCAGGTCGTTTTGTCATACCGACTTGTCGAACAATAACTTGTCCAACTTTAACTTGTTGACCGCCAAATAACTTAACTCCTAGTCGTTGACCAGGGGAGTCGTGAACGTTTTTGGCTGTACCGCCGGCTTTTACGTGTGACATATATTCTCGCTTACTTTCTAGTTATTACAAGCAGTTGGCGGGCAACGACTTGCCCTGGTCTGTAATAGATTAACTGCTCACTACTTATATTCTTAAAATCTACAAAATTATAGCCCAAATCTTCGATCAGGTCAAGAACTGGTAGATGTTGAAATGTATTTTGGCTAATTTGCCAAGCTGGAATAGCAATACAAAATCGTTGGCCAGAGTGACTTTGGCTGGCTAGATTTTTAAGAAAGTCTTCGATTACCTCATCTGCTTGTTGAATAACTGATCTAAGTTCTGATTGTGAAGGCAGAGTAGCTAACGGCTTGCCAAGGTTTGACTCACAGGCGATGATATCAAACTCAGGCCATTTTGTATTTGTCGCATCGCCAAGGAAGATTTCCTGAGTTTGATTATCCTCGATCTTAAACTCGGTTTTAAGCCATCTAATGTTTTTAATCGAGTAATCGACCATCCGATCGTTAATATCGCTTCCTAGGGCGCTATATCCCATCAAAGAGGCTTCTTGAAGTACCACGCCAGTCCCACAAAACGGGTCGAGAACCTTTAGTTTGAAATTGTTGCTGCTTGGAGAAGCTTCGCTGTCATCTTCACAGACAGAACTTAATTCATCGTCTGGTATTTTGCCCACCGCTAAATTGACTATTATCTGGGCTAATTTAGGTGGCAACATTCCAACTCTTGAATCACGAAATGGACGTTTTTGATCTCGCCGGGCATAACCTTCGATGTCCTGGGCCTTAATTGTCTGAGCTATGTAACTATTTTTTTGTCCCTTAATAATTAATAAGTCCCAAGCTTTATCACTGGTTAGTTTGTTGTGGATTATCTGGGCGGCACTTAATTCATTGGTTTTATTAGGGACAATACGAACACTTCGGCCAGTCTTTTGAATTGCTTTTTTTAGTTTAATTCCAGCGGTCAGTATGGCTTTAAAGTCCATATTAAAGCCATAGACGCTCATGCCCAGGGTCATTTTTCCTTCAGGCATTGTTTTGGCTTGGTCAGGCGATGCTGAAACTAGAAACTTTTCTATTTCAGTCCAGTCAGTCGTACCAAGTGTAGTAAGTAGCTTTGCGAATTTAGTACTTCCCCCAAGACGATCGAACTTAAAATTACAGGGATCGATGTCTATAATAGCGGCAACATCATTGATCTTTTCAACCTTATCATCACCATAAAGACTAATTAATTCGGCTAAACCTAAGTCGGGTTGTCGCCCCAGTATTACTAAACTTTGCATTATTACTTAACTATAGCATTTATACTCCGTAGCAATATTTTATCTACCATACTCATTTAGCTTGTATAATAAACTGCATATGTCAGATCAATCGGCCCTAAGGCGTAATTGGAAAGTAATCCTAAACGTCGTAACTATCTTAGCGTTGGTTATCCTGGTCTACGTAATTCGTGATCAGTTAGCTACTACAATTGAAGATCTAACCAAGGTTAATGCCTGGGCCCTACTGCTAATTGTTCCGATCGAAGCGCTGAATTACCATGCACAGACAAGAATGTATCAGAACTTATTCCAAATAGTCGGTAATAAGCTTCGCTATCGAGATCTATACGAAGCATCTTTGGAGCTTAACTTTGTTAATCACGTCTTTCCGAGTGGGGGGCTAACTGGCATCTCCTATTTTGGGGTTAGACTCAGTGGTGATGCTGATATATCGGGTGGCAAAGCAACGCTGATTCAGGTAATGAAGCTCGCGATGACCTTTTTGTCTTTCGAATTACTGATGATAATTGGCTTAATCTCGTTAGCTGTAGGCGGAAGAGTTAATGACCTAACAATCCTAGTCGCTGGCATTCTGTCGACCCTAATAATTGTTATGACGGTGGTATTTGTCTATGTGGTCGGTAGTAAGGAACGGATCAATAGTTTCTTTACAGCAGTTACTAAAGGTTTAAACTGGTTAATTCATCTCATATTTCGTCACAACAAGGAGACAATTAACATAAGTAATGCAAAATCGGTTTTTACCGACTTTCACGATAATTACCAGACCTTAGTTAACCATCGTAAAGATCTAAAAGCACCTTTTTGGTACGCGTTTTTGGCTAACGTAACAGAAGTGTTAGCAATTTATGTAGTCTACTTAGCCTTCGGCAAGTTTGTTAATATTGGGGCGATTATTATTGCCTACGGTGTAGCTAATTTTGCCGGTCTGGTCTCAGTTTTACCTGGCGGAATCGGTATCTACGAAGCATTAATGACAGCAGTTCTAGCAGCAACCGGCATACCACCAAGTGTTAGCTTGCCGGTAACAATCATGTATCGAGTAGTAAATACGACGATACAGCTTCCTCCTGGGTATTACTTCTACCATCGAGCACTAAATAGCGGTCATGCGCCCATTAGATCAACGAAAGTCGAAAAGTAGTAGCCATGTTACCACCAGAGGGCATAACAGTCAGTGAGTTCATCGACGTATTTAACCAGACTATAGATTACGCCTATCCAGGAGTAGCTATTATTGGTGAGCTAGCTAACTTTAGGGTAAGTAAAAATCGTTGGCTTTATTTTGATCTTAAAGATGAGAACAGTAGTCTAAAGTTTTTTGGCACGGTATATCATATTACGCAGCCGCTTGAAGAAGGGATGCTTCTCAAGGTTAACTGTACGCCCAAGCTACATAATAGCTATGGCTTTAGTATGCAGCTTCAATCGATCGAATTGGTCGGTGAGGGTAGTATCAAACGAGCGGCTCAGATAACACAGGAGAAGCTTGCTAAGGAAGGTCTTTTTGACGAGTCTAGAAAGCGGCGTATACCCTATCCACCAACCAAAATTGGGCTTATTACGTCTGCTCAGTCAGCTGCTTATGCAGATTTTATGAAAATTATCGACGCCAGATGGCCAGGGCTAGAAATCGTTTTAGCAGACGTTCAAGTGCAGGGAGAACCAGCAGTTGAACAAATAATTAGTGCAATAAATAGTTTGAATAATTATAATATTGAGCTAGAAACTATCGTTATTATCAGGGGTGGAGGTAGCCCGGAAGACTTAGCAGCCTTCAATAACGAGGCATTAACAAGAGCAGTTGCTGCCAGTAATATTCCGACGCTAGTTGCGATCGGCCACGAGATAGATATTTGTCTAGCTGAGCTCGCAAGTGACAGGCGAGCATCTACTCCGAGTAATGCGGCTGAACTTTTAGTGCCTGACCAAAAAAGTATTTTAGAGTCACTAAAATTTTCCAAAAATCTACTATCTAAACTAACTATTGAAGCTACCAATAACTCGCTAGAGAATCTGGCATCAAAAAAAAACATCTTGGCAAACCTCGTTGGCGGTATTATTGAAGATAGATTTAAACTGCTCCAAAATAGGCGAGAGTTATTAGACGCCTATAACCCGCAAGGTGTATTAAATAGGGGATTTTCGATTATTAAAAAGTCTGGAAAGCTAATTAGATCCACAAGTGGCTTAAGCGCAGGTGATATATTAGACATTAGATTATCTGACGGCGAAGTAACCAGCCAGGTTAAAGGTGTTAAGCTATTAAACAAGAAACTAAGAAAGACGGCATAGGCAAAGTTATGAGTAGTGATCCAGATAAAACCACAGATTACCAAAAGTTGAGTGATGAACTTGAGCTGATTATTAATGAACTACAGTCTTCAGAACTCAATATAGACAAGGTAATTGCCGACTATGAACGGGGCATCAAGGTAATTGATGATCTAGAGAAATATCTGAAAAATGCAAAAACTAAAATAACCAAGCTGACCGAGCAGAACACTAAATCAAAGTAACAAATGATTTTTTTGATCTTATTCTTAGGCATAATTTTTATCTGTTTTGCGGGAGTGCTTCTGTTTGGTGCACCATATCTACCTACGCTAAAGCCGCAAATAGATACCTTATTTGAGCTGTCTAACATTAAGCCAGGTCAAACTATTATCGAACTTGGTTGTGGCGATGGACGAATCTTGATCGAAGCTGCCAAGAGGGGGATTAAGAGTGTTGGTTATGAGTTAAATCCGCTACTTGTCATTTACGCCAAGCTAAAAGTACGCAAGTATAAGGGCCTTGTTGTAATTAAATGGGCAAACTTTTGGTCAATTAACTGGCCGGAAACGGACTATATATTTACCTTTCTACTTGATCGGTATATGACAAAACTTGACGACAAAATAAGCGGCTATAAATATTTACCAGTTACCCTCATTACATTTGCTTTTGAAATTCCTGGTAGAGAGACGCTGAAACAAAAAAATGGTATTTTTCTTTATCGGTATAGGCAACACCTTGAAAATTAGTCGAAACTTCGTTACGATATTCCAATGAAGCTTAACCAGAATGGCTCAAGCAAAAGTCTTTTAGGACCGCTACTTATAGCTGTTATTTTACTAATAGCCAGTCTTGCATTCGGCGTTTGGGCGTTTTCGGGAAGGCAGACCTATAAGACAAAAACAGATCAACTTGTTCAAACTGCAGTTAGCTCTGCTAATCAAAAGCAGCAAACAACAGACGCTAAACAGTATGCCCTAGACGCAGAGAAGCCGCTAACAACTTATTACGGTCCAGAAGCTTATGGAAGTTTGATAATCAATTATCCAAAAACCTGGAGCTCATATGTTAATACCGCTAGTACCTCGTCAAACCCGGTAGATGGATATCTATTTCCAGGTACGCTACCATCAGTAAACGATAATGACAGCACTAACTTTGCCTTACGTGTGCAGGTCAGCGGTGTGCCGTATAGCCAGATAATGAGCCAATATGCTGGTCTCGAGCAGGCTGGTCAAACTACGGCTCACGCTTACGCACTACCAAAAGTTCCAAACGTTGTTGGCGTAGAACTAACTGGTCAGATGTTAAATCAAAAGACCGGTACGCTAGTGGTCCTGCCGCTAAGAGATCAGTCACTGCTCATCTGGACAGAGGGTAGCCAGTACTTGAACGACTTCAATAATAATGTATTGCCGAACTTTAGCTTCTCTCCTTAGTTTTTAAACAGAAAAAGCCACTTTTTGTTATCATAAGATCATATGGCGAAAGATACCACCAATAGACTTCAAATAGAACTACATGTACCCGATTTCGATAAAGTATTAGATTTTTATGGCAAACTTGGATTTAAAAAAGTTTGGCATCGAAGCGAGCATACTAATGCCGACTATTTAGTTATGGAGAGAGACCATGTAGTGCTTTGTTTCTGGCCCGGCAATGACACTGTATACGAACAATCTTACTTCAAGCAGTTTCCCAAAGACACTAAACGAGGCTATGGAGTAGAGCTAGTTATTCAAGTTGATGATATTGATTCTTACTTTGAAGAAGTAAAGCAATTTGCCGTGGTAGTTGGTAAATTTGTGAAGCGGCCATGGGGTCTAAAAGACTTTCGAATTGAAGATCCATTCGGCTATTATCTACGTTTCACCGAGCGGCATGATATAACTGATCCAAGTTATGCGGTTCTGGAAGGTCAAGTCGATCCCGACTGAGCGAGAAATTGCAAAGTGTGTCCACTTGAGGAAGCTGAATCAACATACTTCGGACATCTATATTATTGTCTCCTTTCTATATTGCTCATGCTTTGATATTAGTCATCTGCTATATATAATCAAATCCAAGATAATGAGGATACAAAATGGCAAGTACTCCAGAGTTTAGGATAGCCATACTGGCATCGGGGGGAGGAACAACCTTTGAGGTCACTAATGAGATGAAAAGCGAATGGGGAAATCTTGGTACAGTGGACATTCTGAGGAATGAGGTAATGCGAGTAGAAAAACTTCGGGTTCCTAATTGGATACACATGGCCCCGGAGCAACTATAATGGCTATCCAGGAGATTCGAGTTTTTGAGCAAGGCAAGGATCCTCAGGCAGAAGCACTACGTCACCAGGCAGCAATGATGCTCGGGCTAGATATCGATGCTAGTAGCGCCAGAGTCTACTTAGTCGAAGGTACTGACGAAGAAAAAGCTCGATTACTAGCTGAGAAACTTTTTAGCGACCCGAATACACAACGGGTTGAGGTCGGTCCTCGCACTTATTGGGATGACCCATTGAGGGTGCAACGAGCTATGCTACCAGGCGGTATGAATCCTGATACTGAATTTGTTTTGAAAGGCGCTAAACTACTCGGTGTAGACCTTGTGTCTGCTGATCCCAGCAGTGAGTTTGATTTTGCTCCAGGCACACCTCTTGACGTGGTAGAACAAGTTACCAATAAGCTTATAGTCAATAGAACCATCCAGCAGGTACGTCGTGAATTGCCTGAAACCCTAGTTATAGAAGGCCAGACACCACCTATCGAAATCGAACCTGTTATAGAGCTCAGCGAGTCCGAACTGTTAGATTTGTCGCAGAAACGTAGTTTATTTCTCGACCCTGAAGAAATGAAGAATATCCAGAGCCACTTTAGGCGGATTGTTCGTGAGCCTACTGATGGTGAGTTGGAATATCTAGGTGGGGCTTGGAGCGAACACTGTTGTCACAAAACATTTACCGCCAAAATCTATAAGAATGGTAAAGAAAAAGACCCGCTATATAAGAGGCTACAGGACGCTTCTAGACCCTATTTTGGAGAAGAAGTAATTTCAGCCTACGAAGATAACTCTGGTGTATTTCTATTTTACGATGGCATGTGTATTGCAATTAAACTCGAGACGCATAATAGCCCTTCGGCTATTGAGCCATATGGTGGCTCGATGACTGGAAGTGGTGGTGTTTTCCGAGATATTATGGGCACTGGCCAAGGTGCTAAAAATATATTATCAATAGATATTTTCTGCTTTGCTCCAACCGATTTACCGGCTGAACAGCTCCCCGAAAACTGCCTATCGCCAGCCTACCTATTGCAACGCTGCGTAGACGGTGTTCGTGATTATGGTAATCGCATGGGCATACCAACCGCTAATGGCTCTATGCATTATCACCCAGATTTTCGTGGCAAACCAACTGTTATGGTTGGCGCCCTAGGCATCCTACCAGAGCAATATGCTCGTAAAGGTCAACCGGCTTACGGTGACTACGTGGTGTCTGTAGGTGGTAAAACTGGACTGGACGGTATCCACGGCGCAACCTTCTCTTCTGGTAGCATGACGTCAGAAACTTCCAGCTTGCATTCTAGTGCAGTTCAAATCGGTAATGCCATTGAAGAAAAACGAATGTCTGATGCTTTGCTTGAAGCTAGAGATTCTGGTCTTATCCGAGCTATTACTGACTGTGGGGCTGCTGGCTTCTCATCTGCCATTGGTGAAATGGGCGAAGAGATAGGCGTTCAGGTGGATATTTCTAGGGCACCGCTAAAATATGAAGGTTTAGCACCCTGGCAAATCTGGATGAGCGAGTCTCAGGAGCGTATGGTTGCAGCAGTAGCCCCAGATAAATACCTCGAGTTTGCTGCTATTTGCGCCAAACACGGCGTAGAAAGCACCATGTTAGGTACTTTTGGCACCGATGGTGGCTCTCGCCTGGATGTCAAATATGGAGATGAACAACTAATAGATTTAGATTATGATTTTATAAAAGGCGGACGAACCCAGAGGGAGATGACAGCCATTTGGCGAGCTCCAGAAATAGCAGAAAGAGTTCCTTTGATTAAAAACTGGACTGAAACTTTTGAGCAACTTATGGCCCATGGGAATATTCGTTCGAATGAACCTATAGTTCGTCAATATGATCACGAAGTTCAGGGGACTAACGTTATGAAACCATATGGCGGAGTACACAAAGATTCACCAAACGATGCAGTAGTTCTAACTCCTATTTTAGGTAAACCTTACGGCCTAGTTGAGGCCCATGGCATGAATCCTGTACTCAACGCCTACGATCCTTATAAGGGGGCAAAATGGGCCTTCGCGGAAGCATTAGCTAACTACGTTGCCGCTGGGGGTAATCCCGACCTCGCTATGCTAACCGATAACTTTGTAGCAGCCACGCCTGATGAACACGTTATGGGGGCACTAGACATGATGATGGATGGCCTAGTCGATTGCATCCATGCAGTTAAGCGACCAGTTATATCCGGTAAGGATAGTCTGTCATCAAGATATAAGAACAAAGACGGCACCCACTTTGATATTCCACCAGTTCTGACAATCACGGCCGCTGGCAAAATCCCAGATGTTGCTAAAACTGTCTCAACCGATATCAAGAAAGCTAATTCCACACTTGTCTTAGTAGGTAAGATGGATTATGCAAGTATGGGCGGTAGTGCCTTCTATGACATTACGGATGGTTCATCAGCACAAATACCGGATGTTGACCTAGAGTCTCTGCCCACTACTTTGCGCGCAGTACATAGCGCAATTCAAACTGATCAAGTTTTAGCGTGCCACGATGTTAGTGAAGGTGGTGTAGCGGCTACAATTGCTGAGATGTGTTTTGGTGGTGATTGTGGTGCCGATATCGTTGTACCCAACGGATTAAACGAAAAAAATTTCTTGTTTAACGAGACGGCAGGCTGTCTGGTAGTTGAGGTTGATAGTAAAAGCACTGCTCAACAGTTATTTGGAGACGTACCACATGAGATAATTGGTATAACTTCATCAGAAAAAGTAATAACCGTAAGGCCATCAAGCTTTACTACCGGTACCGTGCAGTCACATTTCTCCGTATATACAGACCGATTGAAAGCTGCCTGGAAACAACCTATGCAGGAGTTCTTTTCATGAGATCACCAAATGTTATGGTGCTAAATGCCGCTGGCATTAATTGTAACGACGAAACAGCTCACGCTTTCGAGCTTTTCGGTGCACCAGTAGAGCAGATCCATATTAGCGAACTCGAGTCAGGCGATAGAAACCTAGCCGATTTCCAGATCTTAGCATTGCCTGGTGGTTTTTCTGATGGAGATGCCATTCAAGCAGGACGTACACTGGGCTTGCAATTAAGAACCCAGCTAGCTTACGAATTAAACGACTTTGTAGACCGTGGAGGTCTAATTCTGGGACCATGTAATGGCTTCCAGATCTTAACGGAAACAGGCTTATTGCCTACGGGCAGGATAGAGCCTGGACAACCCAAGAAATTATCTCTAGTTCGCAATACTCATGGACGTTTTGTGGATAACTGGCAGTACCTACTGACAGAAAAATCAAGATGTCTATTTGCTCAGCCAGAAGATATAGGTGAGCTTATAGAGCTCCCCATAGCAAATGGTGAAGGACGGGAAGTTGGAGATGATACTAGCAATTTAGTAAATGAGCTCAGAACGATGGGCCAGATTGTTTTTAGGTATGCTACAAAAGAAGGCTTACCGGCCTCTACTTTTCCAGATAATCCGAGTGGCTCGGAGTACGGTATTACTGGGGTTTGTGACCCAAGTGGACAAATACTGGGCTTGATGCCGCACCCAGAACGCTTCGTAGACACCAAACAACATCCGAATTGGCGACGAGGGGAAGGCCAGGTAGCCTTTGGTGGTTTAATTATCGAACAAATGATAAAAGTTGCAAAGGAGATATGATGAGTGGAGCAGAGATTGACAGGATGGCGGCCTATAGGCAAGCTGGCGTAGACCTTGACTTAAGTAATGTAGCATCACAAATTGCTGCCGATTGGGCACAGACTACTTGGGCGAACAGAGCAGGAGAATTTGGTGAACCAGTAGCATTTGGCGAAGGTTTTTCTGCGGCTAAGAGGCTAGTTTTTGATGAAGTCAGAAGGAGGCCGGACGTAGACGCTGTTTGCGGTATGGACGGAGCTGGAACAAAACCAGACTCATATGAACGGATGCGGAAATTTAAGGGATTGGGCAAAGACCTTATAGCGATGGCTGCAGACGATAATCCAATCGAAGGTGGTCAAGCTGTTATCGTAAACAATGCTCTCATTGTAAGCAGGCTAACTGTAGACTATATGCAATATATTGACGAGCTTTTTGAAGGACTTGCAGATGGTGCAAATGAGGCTGGCCTAGTCTTGTTTACTGGAGAGATAGCAGTTCATGGCGATCGACTACAAGGGCCTACTGATTTTACACTTGATTGGATTGGCGACTCTATTGGCTTAGTGCATAGAGACAGAGTAATTACAGGAGCAAAGGTTGAGGAGGGAGATGAACTATGGGCATTCGCCCAAAAAGAGGGGTTTAGATGTAATGGGATATCTGCAGCCAGGTATGCCTTTAATCAGGCTTATGGTAAGGACTGGCATCTTGAATCCTTTGGAGAAACTACAATTGGCGAGGCCTCTATAGCTCCGTCTACCATATATTCAGGTCTGATGACTGCACTAACCGGTGGTTATAAAATAGAGCGAGATGCTGTTGCCGATATACATGGAGCAGCGCATATCTCCGGAGGCTCAATACCTGAGAAAGTTGGGCGTATGCTACGAGCTACTGGTTTAGGTGCAGACATAAATGATCCATTTGAACCACCCGAGATAATGAAGCATGCACAAGAAGTAACTCAAGTAGAAAATCCAGATGGCTCTAAGCGCCCGATGTCAGATGAAGAAATGATCACCACATGGCATGGCGGTCAAGGTTACATAGTTGCCATTAATGAACGAGACGGCGAAGCGGTGCATTCAGAGGCAACCGCATTCGGTATCCCGGCTAAAAAAAATAGGGCAGGTTACGAACAGATCGGGGATTAGGGTAACTAGCCGTGGTGTTCAAACACCTGGCAGGGTTATGGAGTTCTGATAGAACCCCAGTAAAATGTACCAGTCCGTTAGTCTAGGTGGTTATTATTTTGAGTACGTCCACTAGAGGGGTCTAATTTTGTTAAGCCTGGCCATAATTTAAGGTGGTGCTATAATTAGAATATCTTCAGTCAAAAAGAGGGAAAACAGGTGAATAGCGCTAAGGAAAATGATTCTCTAGAGTCGTACCATCTGCTGGTGAATGTGGCTGAGCAGCTAAAGCTACCGTTTTTGCAGATATTAAAAACAGCTGAGTTAGCTAGATTAAAGGGCGAAACTGCTAGTGGTTATAGCGACATCGAATCCTCCGCAAGCTACGCCTTAACTCTTTTGGACAACTATCTTCTGGCATTACAGCTTAGTCAACAAAAACTTAAATTAGAACAAGAACCAGTCTCTGTGTCTGCCGTTTTATACGATAGCGGACAGTTACTTGATCAACTTGCTAAACAATACGGAGTTGATTTAGAGCTTAATATAGCCGGCAGGTATGGACCGGTAATGGCACATCGACAAGGTTTAATGTCGGCGGTTGTTAGCTTGGGCTCTTCACTTATTGAAGCTCTGGGAGCGCAGCATAATCCTAAACTAAGGCTTCTTCTGGCGACACATCGCTGTCGCTACGGGGTGGTTGCTGGGGTTTACGCAAATACAGCCGAGCTTAATACAGATTTACTCAGAAACGGACGAAAGTTATCTGGCCAGTCTAGACAGCCATTAGCAAATCTTACATATAACAGTGGTGCAGGTATCTTTGTCGCAGACAGTATCTTCAAGGCTATGAGCTTGAACTTACAAGCATCAAGGCATCATAGTCTTTATGGTTTTGGTGCAGTTATGCAGCCAAGCAAACAGCTACAACTTGTTTAATCTTATGAAGTCAGTATTACTAATTGAGCCAGATAAAGTCCTGGCTAGAACATATAAAGAAGCACTTGAAGAAGGTGATTTCAAGGTCGAGGTTGTCGGCGGAGCTCAAGCGGCCATTAATAGTGCTGATCACGCGCAGCCAGATATTGTCGTTGTTGAACTCCAATTAGCCGGGCACTCAGGCTTTGAATTTTTGTACGAATTTAGATCATACCAGGAATGGCAGAACATACCTGTTTTAATTTTAAGTGCTGTTCCATCTCAGGAATTTGCAGATAACTGGGCCTTGATTCAAAGGGAGCTGGGGGTAGTCGATTATCTATATAAGCCGACAACTTCACTCAAGAAACTAATCGACAAACTATCCGATCAACTAAAAGAACCAGCTAAGTGAAAACCGAAAATACCAAAGGCATAGTTCTTGCTAGAATAAATTACTCCGAGAGTGATCGAATAATTACTGTTATAACAGATAAGTTTGGCAAGCTTAGGTTAATTGTTAAAGGCGCCAGAAAAATTAAATCCAAAATGGCTGGCGGGATTGAACTATTCTCAACAATTGAGATAAGTTTTATCCCTGGGAAGGGTGAGATCGGCACCTTAGTCTCGGCAAGATTAGACCAGCACTTTGGGCGCATCATAAATGATATTAACAGAGTGCAACTGGGCTATGACATATTAAAACTAATAAATAAGTGCACCGAAGACAACTCTGATGAAGCTTACTATGATCTACTGGGTGTAACGTTAGAGCTAATCAACAACTTGGAGATCGACGGCAATACTATTCGACTATGGTTTGAGGCACAGTTACTACAAATTGCTGGGCATATGCCTAACCTTATAACCGATGAATTTAATCAACCGCTAGAAAAAAACGGTGTTTATCTTTTTGATGCTGAGCGAATGTGTTTTATAGATGCAAAGCAAGGACGATTGAGCGAAAAACACATAAAATATATGCGCCTATTGTTTGAAAATAGCACAAAATTAACCGTTTTTGGCCTAAAAGATATTGAAACTGTACAGAAGGATGTTAGGCCGCTTATTGAAGCTATGTTTAAGACATATATTTCGCTATAATGAGGCCATAAATGAGTAATATTAGTCTTGAAGACATTGTTAGCTTATGTAAGCGTAGAGGCTTTATATTTCCAGGCTCGGAGATATATGGTGGCTTAGCTGGAACTTGGGACTACGGTCCGCTTGGTGTAAGCCTAAAGAGAAACATTGAAAACTTGTGGTGGGATACTTTTGTAGATCGTCGTGACGATATGTATGGCCTAGATAGTGCCATCCTAATGAATCCAAAGGTTTGGCAGGCCAGTGGCCACGTAGACACGTTTAATGACCCATTAATTGAGGATGTAGTTAGTAAGAAGCGCTATCGACTAGATCATTTACTTGAGGATAATGGTATTGATCCTGATGGTATGACCCTAGAGCAAATGGTTAGTGTAGTTAAAGACAAGAAACTAAAAAGTCCTGATGGCAATGAGCTTGGTGGTGGCGCACAGTTTAATATGATGTTTAAGACATTCGCAGGACCAACCCAAGACGAATCATCAATAGTTTATCTGCGTCCTGAGACTGCACAAGGCATGTTTGTAAATTTTAAGAATATTGTCGATACTTTTTACCCAGATCTACCTTTTGGTATAGCCCAAATCGGTAAAAACTTCCGAAATGAAATCTCTCCACGTGACTTTATTTTCCGTTCGCGCGAGCTAGAAATAATGGAGTTTGAATACTTTATTAGTCCAGAAAATTGGGAGCAAGAGTTCAATACTTTACTTGATTTACAGCGCTATTGGTATCACGATGTTATGTGTTTCAAGAAGGAGAATGTAGTTGAAAAAGAGATAGGTGAGACCGAAAGGGCACACTACTCTAAGCGAACAATTGACTTTGAATACGCCTACCCAATCGGCGTAAAGGAAATTGGTGGCTTTGCCTATAGGACTGATTTTGATCTAGTTAATCACCAGAAAATGTCCGGTAAGTCGCTGGAGTATACGATTAAAGGTACAAACACCAAATTCGTGCCTCATGTGCTGGAGCCAACTTTTGGTTTGGACCGACATGTACTAGCTGTCTTATGTGAAGCCTACTCTGTAGATGAAGTTAACGGTGAACAAAGAAGCTTCTTGAAGCTCCCAGTCAATCTAGCTCCATACAGGGCGGCAGTTAGTCCCTTACTCAAAAACAAGCCCGAACTGGTAGATAAGGCAACGGAAGTATTTAAGGTCATGAAGTCTATATATCCGAACATTGCCTGGGATGATAACGGTAATATTGGTAAAAGATATAGACGACAAGATGAGATCGGCACGCCTTACTGTGTAACGGTAGATTTCGATACACTAGAAGATAATACAGTTACTATTCGTGATCGTGATACAACCGTTCAGCAAAGAGTTAATATAAAAGAACTGGCTAACTTCTTTAAGTAGGTAGTAGTTATTAAATGGTGGAGCAAAAGGTTTATTAGCTTTTGCTCTCGGCTGATAATCTTAAGTGAAGGCAGCAAATTAGTATGAAGCAAATTCAAGCACTAAAGGTGTTAAATAGCGGGAAAAACGTTTTTCTTACCGGATCTCCAGGATCGGGTAAGACTTATGTGCTTAATAAATTTGTTGCTAAAGCTAAATCATCCGGCAAGAAGGTCGCCGTCACCGCAACTACCGGCATTGCCGCCACTCATTTATCTGGCACAACCATACACTCATGGTCAGGTATTGGCATTAGTGGCTCGCTAGAGGAGCTGGACCTTAAGAAGTTAAAAGCTAATTCCAACCTGGTAAAAAGGTATAAGACTACTGACATACTAGTTATTGATGAGGTATCAATGCTAGATGGCAAACGTCTCGATCTTATTAGTGGTCTAGCAAAGATATTTCGTAAAAACGATCAGGTTTTTGGCGGTCTTCAGGTCGTGCTTGTTGGCGATTTATTCCAACTTCCACCAGTAAGTCGTGATCGAAGTGACTTTGACTTTGTATATAAGGCAGACTGTTGGGATCAACTTGATTTGTCGGTCTGTTACTTGACCGAGCAACATCGTCAGAAAGAAGACGATGGTTTTAATGAAATACTAGAAGGTATACGAGTCGGTAAGCTATCTCCTAATCAGTTAAACACTTTAAAAAGTCGTAAAATTAGTCCTTCCGAAGAACAAAGCTTGACTAAGCTTTACGCTCATAATTATGACGTTGATCAGATGAACGAAGCAAAACTTAAAAGTTTGCCTTCCGAAGAACATGTTTATGAAATGTCGACCAGTGGCCTGGCTCATGACACTAAGAGATTGGTCTCTTCAATCTTGGCTCCAGAAAGGTTAGCCCTTAAGGAAGACTGCGAAGTGATGTTTGTGGTTAATAACCAAAAACTGGGATTCTATAACGGAACACGGGGTAGGGTGGTCGACTTTAATAATGGAGTCCCAGTAGTCCGTTTAAGTGATGACAGATATATTGAAGTTAGAATGCACGACTGGCACGTTGAAATAAACAATGAGGTTATTGCCAGTGCCAGCCAGTTGCCACTCCGTCTAGCTTGGGCTATAACCATACACAAGAGCCAAGGAATGAGCCTTGAAGCCGCCGAAGTTGACCTGAGCCATGCCTTTACGCCAGGAATGGGATATGTTGCACTTTCTAGGCTGCAAAGCCTGAGTGGGCTGTATTTGAAAGATATGAATCGTTTAGCACTGGTGGTTAACCGGGATATTTTAGAGAAAGATAAAGATTTTAGACTGCAGTCAGCTAGCCAAGAACTATAAATGTTCGTTTTCATCGATAGTTAATCAAAAACAGGCATTACAGGTATTGGTGATATTATATATAGGTAGGTTATCTAATTTAACTAACTACTATGTATAGCGTAGAGATAAGCTATTAATTAAGGATTTAAGAATTTGAGAAGTAGATTTCGAAAGCCTAAACAGGTATATGCCTTTATCGACAGTCAGAACCTGAATTTAGGCACCCAAAGAATGGGCTGGAAAGTGGATTGGCGTAAGTTTAGACAGTTTTTAAGAGTTGAATACGCCGTTACAAAGGCCTTTACCTTTATTGGCTATATGCCGGAGAACGAATCCCTTTATGAATATATGCACAGTCTTGGCTATCTGGTTGTGCTTAAGCCAACTCTAGAAATAAATGGCCCTGCTAAGGACGAAAACGGTGCTCCTAAGCCTGGTTCTAGGGACCCAAAGGACAAGACGCTTATTAAAGGTAACGTTGATACCGAAGTGGTCTTAACAGCGATGAAAGAGATCAATAACTATACCAAGGCAATAATTGTCTCAGCTGATGGTGATTTCTATAGCTTGATTGAACACTTGGCCTCAAAAAACAAGCTACTACACGTGCTTACTCCTAGTTGGCAGTACTCAACGCTACTTAAGGAGTTTGAGCCTTATATCGTTAACCTAGATAAATATAAGTCACGACTGTCTTACCAAACAGTTAAACGAAAAAAATAAGCATATAACATAAGCACATTGACTTATTGCCTAGTTTTTGCTATAGTATTGCTTATGTTTGATAAAATAAAAAACCTGAAAATTACAGATAAAGTTGCCCTAGATGTTGGCACCACACTGATGGCGATGGCTACAGTAGTAGGGATGCTTGAGCTTTCTACGCATTCAATAAACAAAGCAATCTTGCCCTTGCAACCTGTTTATGTGGCCAATCACAGTAGCAGCGACTTTAATAACCCAATGAGACGCGAGAAAGAAGAGTCAGGCACCATCTACGTTAGCTATTCAGAGAGTCAAAGAACTCCTAGCAGAGCCGGTAAATACTAAGCCATAACTTCTCAGGTAGTTTTTAGGTTACTACTCTAGAGTATTACTTAACTTATGGGACGGAATGGGCTTTATTTCTCGCCTCTAGTGAGAGCGTTTCATCATAAAAGCTGGTTGTGGATAACTAATACCCTGTGGATAAGTGGTGTCATTAACACCACTATTTTTAGTGTTTATAGCTTGTAGTGGGTAACCGTGGGTAGTATGCTCATGTCAGTGGGTTATCGTGGGTAGCCAAAATAGCTACCAAAACGACAAAATAAAAAAACCACTGCATAAAGGGATGGCAATAATAGATTACTTCGAACGAAAGCTCGATGACAAACGGCGGTTAACCATACCGACCGAGTTAAGAGCAGAGTTCGCAAGTGGTGTAGTCATCACCCGCGGCTTTAAAAAATACTTACACCTATATTCAAAAACGGTGTGGGACCAAGAAGTTGAACCCAGTCTTGTCGGAGATATTCTCGATGAGCGTACGGGTGATTTGAATGTCCAATTCAGGACAGGAAAAATCGAAGGCCAAATCGACCTCAAACAGGGTCGTGTAAGTCTGGAGCAACATTTATTGGAATACGCGGGTATCGAAAAAGACGTTATTGCTATAAGGGCCGGCAAATACTGGCGACTTATGGCAAAATAAAGTACTTTAACAATTTAACTGTACAAGCGATAAACCAATGTCGAATTAGCATCCCTCGAGGTTAGCTATTCGGCAGTCAACAAGTGGAATAGGATAGGGCACCACTATAAAAACCCTTGCACATTTTTTAAAACACCTCCCAAAACTCCACCTCACACATAAGTCTCTCAATCGACAAGTATTTAGTAAGAAGTTTTTAGATTTTTCAAATCTCATATATCCCTTCTTTACATACATATATACTTGTCACCAAAAACAAAAATTACAAAAAAAACAAAAAGTTGGCTGCTGATTAGGTGACCTTGATAAAACAAAAACAAGAAAAATGCACCAAAATAAAAACCAAAATAAAAATAATAAACACATTCCGGTCATGTTAGAGCAAGTTATGGAGTTCCTGGCTCCAAAACCAGGGGATTCATATCTAGATTTGACAGCTGGTTACGGCGGTCACGCTCAGGAAGTAATGGCAATAACCGGGAAACCGGATTTAGCGGTACTTGTTGATCGAGATCAAAGCGTGGTTCAAGGTCTAGAAAAACTTTTTCCAGGCTCCAAAAAACCACGGATTATTAATCAGGACTTCTTTACTGCCAGTAAAGAGCTCTTGGAAGAGGGTCGAAAGTTTGACCTGATTTTGGCGGATTTAGGCGTATCGTCACCGCACCTTAACGAGGGCACACGTGGTTTTTCGTTTCAGCACGATGGACCTTTGGACATGAGAATGGACCAGAGGGGCACATTGACAGCAGAAACGATAGTCAACAGCTACAGTAAAGAGGATATTGCCTCGATACTAAAGGAATTTGGTGAAGAACCTAAGGCAAATAAAATTGCTGATAAAATAATCGCCAATCGCCCCTTAAATTCTACGAGCCAACTAGCCCAGATCGTGGCTCAAGTGTGGAAGGGAAATAGCCGGGTACATCCGGCGACAAGAACCTTCCAGGCACTGAGAATTGTAGTTAACGACGAGCTAAGCTTGCTTGAAGCAAGTCTTCCAATCTGGCATAAGCTACTTAATGATGACGGAAAAATTGTCATTATTAGCTTTCACAGTCTGGAAGATCGATATATTAAGCGGTTTTTTGTTGAACATGGAGGAAACTTCTATGATTCAACATTAAATCTGCTTACCAAGCATCCGATCCGTGCCGGTCCAAATGAGTTAGCCTTTAATCCGCGAGCTCGTAGCGCAAAACTACGTGCCGCAGCGAAAATAAACAATAAAAGGAAGGGAGCTACTAATGCCAATTCAGGTAAAAAGCAGATCCCGAGCGTACAAGGTAGTGGTTAAAGTAATTTAACAACTACTAATCTGTACAAAACTATCAGACCGGGAGTTTATTCTCCCGGTCTGATAGGAAAAATAAAAATAAAAAAGAAGAGAAAATATGACCTACTCAAGTAGTCTTGCTATGAACCGCAGTCGGTTCTCCGGCAGAAGTCAAAACACAGTCAGTCTAGCCGTAAATAAAAAACGAGTTGGCCCTATTAGTAATACCATTATCCTAATAGTTCTAGGTTGTTTATTGGGTCTTTTGTATCTGACTCAAGTTACCAAAACCAATACTTATGGCTACCAAATAAATACTCTTCAAGCACAACAAAACCAGCTTGAGAGTCAAAAACAAAATCTAGAAGTTGCTTCAGCTAGGCTTCAATCGCTAAGTCGTGTTCAGGGCAGTGCTGTTGCCAAAAACATGGTTGCCGTAACTCCTAGCGCTACAGTCACTCAATAGTAGTATCATCTCTTCTCTGGAGGGGGACTGCTAAAGTGGCCATGTTTAGCGTATAATTGTAGCTAATGTTCCCCAAAAACATAAACAATAAAATATTGGCCATAAAACGGATTCGCATCTGGTATGGTTGCCTTATAATCATCATAGCTATCTTTGCTATTAGGTTGTTTTATGTACAGATACTAAACTATACCAGCTATAAGAATGCGGCACTTAGCGATCAACTTAAAGAGTATCAAATTCCAGCTAACAGGGGAGTTATAGAGATAAATGACGGCTCTCAAGTGGTGCCCATAGTACTTAATCAAACATTATATACGCTCTACGCTGACCCGTCATTTATTAAGAAGCCCAAGCAAACTGCGGCTAAGATTGCTAGCATTATCGGTGGTGATGCCAATCAATATGCCCAAAAGATGGTTGTTCCAAATAGCCGCTACCAGATTTTGGCCAAGAAGTTAACAGTCGATCAAAGTAATGCTGTCTTAGCCTTAAAAAATCCAGGAATAGGTGCTGAACCACAGGACTATAGGACCTACCCTCAAGGGACCCTAGCATCTCAAGTACTAGGTTTTGTTAATGCTGATGGAGTAGGTGAGTACGGTATCGAACAGGCAATGAATAAACAGCTCGCTGGTACGTCGGGTAAAGTAAAGGCCATAACTGACGCTAACGGAGTACCTTTGGCTGCAACTAAGGGTAATATAGAGTCTGCCCCAAAAAATGGCAGTAATCTTGTTTTAAGCATGGATCTTGGGATGCAGTCGCAGATGGAACAGATTCTTGCTAACGAATATAAAGCAACAAAGTCTCAAGGCTTAAGTGCAGTAATCATTGATCCGTCGACTGGGCAAATTAAAGCGATGGCTAATTACCCAACATATGACCCCAGTAATTATCAGAACGTAACAGATCCGAGCTTGTTCCAAAACGCTGCCGTTTCTAATGCCATTGAGCCCGGATCGAGCATGAAGCTATTAACTACCTCTGCAGCCCTCGATCAAGGAGTTATTCAGCCAAATACTAGCTTTTATGATCCAGCTCACTGGGTGGTTGATGGCTTTAATATTACTGACATTGAGCAAGATGGTGGGGCTAGGCAACAGAACATAGCTAGCTTATTAGCCCTATCACTTAATACGGGTGCAGTATGGGAACTGATGCAAATGGGTGGCGGGCAAATTGATTCCAAGGGGATCAACAACTGGTACAACTACATGGTTAACCGCTTCCGTTTAGGCCAGCCAACAAATGTAGAGCAGGGATATGAGTCAGCAGGTTATGTGCCACAGCCAGACTTTTCAGACCCAAGTATTGATCTAACGTATGCCGAAACCGCATTCGGGCAGGGGGTTCAGATTACAGCACTTCAAGAGGCAGCAGCAGTCTCGAGCATCTTAAATGGAGGTACCTATTATCAACCAAGCCTTATAGCATCAACTATTGGTCCAGACGGTAAAACCACTCCAAATCAGCCAAAAGTTGTTGAGAAGCACGTTGTTAGTTCCAAGGTAGGTCCAGAAATGATTCCTCTGATGGAAAATGTAGTTACTACCTATCTTCATGAAGGATATGGCTTTATGAATTTTAGTTCAGACTATATCGTAGGTGGTAAAACCGGTACTGCTCAAATTGCTCAACCAGGAGGTGGCTATTATTCCAATATATATGACGGCACATACGTAGGCTTCGTTGGTGGCGATAAGGTTCAGTATGTAATCGTAGTCTTTAACACAAAGCCTAATGTACCAGGATACGCCGGTGCATTAGGCGGGCAGCCCGTATTTGCTGATCTTGCTCATATGCTAATAAACGATGGCTATGTCGAGCCTAAAACTCATTAGCAACCAACGACACGGTCTTCTATTACTCGGCGCTTAAACTAAGAGCATAACTCCTGAGGTTAGTACCCACTAAGATAGCGTCAGCACTAGGCTCAACATCGTTTACAGAAGCAATATTACTAGCTTGGCACAACCAACCAGGGAATAATTTTCGCGCTTCAACAAAAGACTCAGTTTTTAAGCCACCAGTGTTAAGATTGCGGCTATTCCATAATGCCCTCACATTTGAGGGTAGATTTTTTAGTTCTTCAAGACTATACGGCTCAATGATACATTTTTCCAGGTAAATATTTGGTATTCTGCCAACAACCAGAACGAAATCTGCCCCAAAATCCAAAGCTTTTTTGATATCACTATCTTTTGGGTGTATACCTTTGGCTAATATTAGCTTATTGGTTTGGGTACGCGCTTTTTTAATTAACTCAAATGACCCATGCCAACGGGGGTCTGTATGAATAGAAATCATATCACCGATCTCAGTCGCAAGGCTAAATAAGCTGTCCCAACTTTCACTAGACTCCCAGCCAAAAGGTGAGTGTGTCTTTACCTCAGCAATTATTAACATAGATCAATCATATCAAGTAATTGCGTCGTAAATAAAAAGAGCAGACCAATACTTACATGTGCAGCGAACTCTAAATTGATGAAGCTGGAACAAGTAGTCCAGTTTCTTCACTAAACTCAAATAATGCGTGAAACTTAACTCCTGCACCGCGCATTGCTTCGGATACAACGCCGCCGCTTCTGTCTACCGCAACATCTGCGTCTTCTACGATTCCGCCGCATGCTCTTACCATATCTATTAGAGTAAATAGGGAATCACCAGTAGTAGCTGTGTCGTCTAATACCCAAACTCGCTTGTTTTCTATGTCAGCATGTAAACCGTATTGATCCATTCCTTGCTCATCCATTTCGTGCTTATCTACGGCAAAAGATATCGTCGTACCTTTATCTAGGTGTGGAATTGTTGCTGCCATTACTGCATGCCCGCCAACACCAATCGCCGACACAACTTTATAAGCGAGCTGTCTAGTTCGGGCGGCTTCGACAATAAATTTTCCCGCCTGGCTCATTGATATTCCGTTATCTAGTCCCGTCCGTACATCTACATACCAGTGCGACTCTCCGCCTGCACGTAATTTTAAAGGCTCTTCATAGAATGCTACTGACCTTCCACCTAGTTGAATGCCAAAGGTCTCTAGCCTTAACGGAGGGATTGATGCAGTCGTCATAGTTACAGAATACCTTAACTTGCGATCAGTACCATAACCATAATTAGCTGCTCATGCGTTGGTCGACATTGCTCTAGATGAGATGGACATACCAGAGGGTCATGTCGCGGAACCTCGTCGATCATAGAATATTGACTGTAGTCTTAATATAGTCTGGTATAATTAAAAGAAAATTACCCCAGAAAATATGTATACAACACTGCACATTAGCATTTCCCAACACCAATTGATTTTTATTTTTGCTTTAGGGTTGACCAGCTTCCTCCTTAGCATGCTTATCACACCGCTGTTTACAACTGCTGCTTATAGGTACCAATGGTGGAAGAAACCACGGACTGACTCTTGGTCTGGTGGCAAGGCGACAGTCTACGCCAAGCTTCATGCTGCTAAACATCATCGCAATATCCCTAATATGGCGGGAATTATTTTTATTCTAAGTATTTCGATAGTGACCCTATTCTTCAATCTTAGCAGGGGGCAGACCTGGTTAGTATTGGCCGGTATGGTTGCCGCTGGTGTGATTGGGCTGGCTGATGACATTATGAATATCCGTGGTTCTAATAAGTTGATTGCTGGCATGGAAGCTAAACTCAAGTTTGCTCTATATAGTGTGGTAGCTCTAGTCACTGGTTGGTGGTTCTATAACAAGCTAGGGGTGAATACTATCTATCTGCCTCATTGGCACAATATTCACGTCGGTATATTTACGGTTGTCATCTTCTGGCTGGTAGTTATAGCTACTGCTAACTCAGTAAATATTACCGATGGTCTCGATGGTCTCGCTGGTGGGTTATTAACCTCGTCATTTACGGCTTATGCAATTATTGCCATGGTTGAGCACAAGTATGGCCTAGCCGCATTTTGTATTACTGTAGTCGGAGCACTACTTAGCTATACCTGGTTCAATATTTATCCGGCAAGATTCTTTATGGGTGATGTTGGCTCATTTGCTCTCGGTACAGCACTGGGTATTATCGCCATGGAAACCAATACTATTTATGTATTACCGATTATTGGGATTGTTTATGTCATGGAAACTGGCTCAGTCCTGATTAACAGGACTAGCCGGATGTTAAGGCATGGCAAGAAGGTGTTCCTGTCATCACCAATCCACCATCACTTTGAAGCTATAGGCTGGCCGGAGACCAAAGTTACAATGCGTTTTTGGATACTAGGTCAGGCAGCTACATTCTTAGGTATTCTCGTATTCTTAGTTGGCAGAGGTCACTAAAGTGTTACGTTCGGAAGTTCGAAACCGGCGGCAGCGGTTAGCTGCGGTTAATAATGACCAAGAACTAGGGCGGCGGCATAAACCAGACTATTGGCTGGTAATTATTTGCGCATGCCTACTAGCAATTGGGGTAATTGTGGTTTATGCGATAGGCCCAGCCTTAAGTGTTACCACCAACTTAAGTTCATCATATTACACAACTCGACAGATGATCGCCATTGGCCTAAGTGTAGTCGCATTCGCTGTAACAGCCGCTATACCTTTAAAGAGCTGGAAGAAGCTTTATAAATTACTTCTAGCATTTGCTATAGGTGCAACACTTCTTGCGATTGTACTCCCAGTTAATCCAGCCTATCCTGCACATCGTTGGGTGCGCTTGAGTAGTCTTTCTTTCCAGTCAGTTGAGCTAGTTAAGTTTGCTGTTGTGATCTGGTTAGCTTGTTTCTTAGCAAAAGCAATAAGCGCTCAGACCATAGCTGATTCTAAGAAGACTCTATGGCCCATTCTTATAGCCTTATTGGTAATTGGGGCCCTTGTCGCGGGCGTTCAGAGTGATCTTGGATCAACGGCGGTAATCGTGGCAATAATGGGTTCTATGGCATTTGTGGCCGGTTTACCGATGAAGAGAGTGCTACTCATAGGGCTAATCATAGTGGCTGGGCTTGTTTTGCTCATTTCCTCTACTCCGTATAGGCGAGCTCGACTAGAAACCTATATACATCCGCAAACACATTGTCAGGCAAGTGGCTACCAGGCATGTCAGGCTCTAATTGCTGTTGGTTCAGGTGGTCTATTTGGTCTTGGCCTTGGAAGAAGTGTCCAAGCTTACGGCTATGAGCCAGAAGCAGATAATGACTCGATCTTTGCAATCTACGCTGAAACATTTGGTTTCTTTGGTAGCATTATACTACTGGCTATCTTTGCTGCTTTATTTAGCAGATTGAAAAACATTGCTGAAAGAGTACCTGATGACTTTAGCCGGCTGGTGGTAGTAGGTATTATGGCTTGGTTAAGTATTCAGGCAGTGATAAACATCGGTGCGATGGTCGGCCTGCTTCCTCTAAAGGGGATTACCTTACCGTTTATTAGCTATGGTGGTACGTCTATAGTCTTCGTCGCGGCAGCAATTGGTGTGGTATTTCAAATATCCCGTTATACTTCGTATCAGGCACCAAAATTAACTTCAGATAACGATAGGAGGCCAGAGGATGACGATCGTCTTAACAGGCGGCGGCTCAGGGGGGCATATCACCCCGATCCTAGCGGTCGCAGCTGAAATAAAACACCTTAGGCCAGATGTTAAATTGGTTTATGTTGGTCAAAAAGGGGACTCTCTTGGCGATATCCCAGCCCAAGATCCTAATATAGACGAGGTTTTCTATGTTAGAGCAGGGAAGTTCAGGAGATACCACGGGGAGGGACTTAAGCAACTATTAGATTTTCCAACAATGTATATGAACCTACGTGATCTCGTCTTCGTGTTTATTGGCATCTTTCAAAGCCAGAAGGTGATTAAGAAAATTATCCCGGATGTTGTTTTTTCTAGGGGTGGCTATGTAAGCGTGCCGGTCTCTTTAGGCGCCAAACTTAATCGTGTTCCATATATTACCCATGATTCAGACCCGATACCGAGCTTAGCTAACAGATTAATAGCGCCATGGGCAACTCAACATTTTGTTGCTTTGCCAAAGGAAATCTACAACTATCCACGAGATAAAACTGTTACTACCGGCATCCCTCTGTCTAATAAATTTGTGCCGCTAACAGATAAGTTAAAGCAGGAATATCGCAAAAAGCTGGCTATAAATCCTAATGCAAAATTGGTCTTTATAATTGGCGGCGGCAACGGCGCGCAGTCACTAAATGAAGCGGTTGCTGATGTTATGCCGAATTTGATGGCTGAGTTTAAGGACCTAGAAGTAGTTCACTTGGTTGGTCGAAACAAAGACGAAGCAGTTCGAGCTGACTACCTAAAAGGCCTTAAGCCTGATCAGTTAGAGAAAGTTAAAGTTCTAGATTTCTCAGATAAGGTCTATCTTTATAGCGGAGCAGCCGATCTAGTAATAACCCGTGCTGGCGCAACCAACTTGGCAGAATTTGCTATCCAGGGAAAAGCTTGCATTGTGGTACCGAGCACCGTGCTAACCGGCGGTCATCAGCTAAAAAATGCCCAGATTCTAGAGAAAGAAGGAGCAGTAGTTGTATTAAACGATATTGGGTTGATGAAAGACCCTACTAGGCTTGGCGCCGAGGTTAGTCGACTATTAAACGATAAATCGAGCCGAGATCGTCTAGAGAAGTCAATCAAAGAATTTGCTAAACCTAACTCCACAGAGGATATTGCTAAGCGTATACTTGCTATTGCCAATTAGATAAAATAAAAAGATGAGTTTACTAAAGAAAAAACAACAGATAAGAACTAGAAACAGGGCACCAGAAGAGGCTTCTAAGAAAGTCTCTGCCTATACATACCACAATTCTCGTAGTGAGTTGGATGAAGTTGAAGAACGAGATATTAGGCGTAGTACGCCGCAGTCACAAAATAAAGATTTTTGGTTAAGTCGATTTGGTTTCATCATTCTAATAATCGTTTCGGTTGTTTGCCTATTCAATATTTTGCAGCTGTCTTCAAAGCCGAAGATTACCTATTTGGGTAATTCTACAAACAGCACTCTGTATAAATTATATGAACCAGCATTTGTTTTGAATAGTTCTAAATTATTTAACGAATCACTTTTGAATCATAATAAAATTACAGTGAACACAAAACATATCACCGACGTACTAGAATCTGAGTTCCCAGAGTTTAGTAATATATCAATTACTTTGCCACTAATCAACCATAACCCGATCATCTACTTAACGCCTGCTACACCAGCAGCCATCCTAGAAAACCCATCTGGTCAGTATCTTATAAGTCAACAAGGCACAGCGATGCTCTTTGGCTATAAGGATGCGAATGGCTTTAGTTACCTAAACCTTCCAATTATTACTGATCAAAGCGGGATAGAAATAAAACTCGGTAAGCCAGCATTAACTAGTCAGAATATAAGCTTTATACAAACAATAAGTGCTCAATTGGCTGCTAGGCAGGACACTGTAACTGCAATGACCCTACCCAGCAACAGTAGTGAAATAGATGTTAATCTATCGGGTAAGCCTTATTACGTGAAGTTTAACCTTGAAGATAATAACCCTAAGCTAGAGGCTGGAAGCTTTCTAGCTACCGAGAGTTACTTAAAAGGGCATAACATTACCCCAAGCAAATATGTAGATGTTCGTGCGCAGGGAAGAGTATATTATCAGTAACTGATAGACGGTCTCTATTAGTGAAGGGAGGGAGAGAGGTATTTTAAGCTATGTTATATATGACAATGGCGAGTCCTCAGGTTAGTCCCCCTCACCTAGTACCCTGTTAGTTCGTATTTTGTTCGCATATGAAGTTATAGAGTAAATATCTAAAAAATATATATTAACATACAGAAATAGGGAAATGTCAAAATTTATTAAAATTAGCGAAAAGGGAGGGGACTACGAAAAAAATGAAATATCATGAAAAAGATATACTTTCACGACATAGCTGTGGAAAAGTCAAATAGTGTTATTTGTCACGTGTTAAACGCTACGGGTGTATTTAGGCCTATAGTCAGACATATGAGTATTTACGCCCAGGTATATACACGAGTAAAGCTGCAGTGACTTATAAATGTAGAAATATAGCGGATTATTAAAAATACTCCCCTGCAGCAGGGGTATCAATAATCAACTGTTTGATCTATATTAGTGTCGCAAAAGATATATTGTGCGACGTAGTATCTATAGCTAGGTTAGGCTCCTGCACTGCAGCTCGATTTTAGAAAAAAATAAAATTCCCTGGTTTTTAATTATCGTTTTAATATTTTCCCTAGCCTACCAGCTTATTCATGGGTAAAATCATCTGCCTTACGCTTTTTAGTTAAGTCCCCCAGTAATTTTTATTTTTTACAGGTGTGTGTATCTGTTAGTAAGGTGTTCGTATTTTGTTTATTCTTCAGATATAAGAACAGGGTCAATATCGACGACAATCCGTCCTGGCTCAGGTGTTTTAGTTGTTGTGCCAATAACACACTGTTCAACACCAGCTTCATCCCAGATAAGCCCAGACTCTGTTGTGTAGAAGTGATCTACACCTTGATCTATTGGTCTAAAGTGAGGACTGTTATAGTTGATTTCTTCAACGTTTCGTACTACATCTACTGTGGCTACTAAGGCGAGACCAGGCGGGAGTAGACTCTTGCACTGTCTGCGTTTAACAAGGAAACCTTCGATATTTGTTGGCTTATAAAAACCCCATTCATGGTCTACTACTTTAGCGCCGATAATAGTTGCGAATCTTGTCATTGCTTGATCAGCAGCCTCGATAACTTCGGTTAGGTCAGTCAAATTGCCACCAAGTAAGCCAACAATTCTTATAAAGCGGTCGTTTACGCCGTTTTGGGCAGCGCGAAACTCCTCTTTTGTCGTGAGAACTTCGGTATCCGGTCCAAAGACCGGTAGTCCCAGCTCAGTCCCAATAATTGTTGCAGCAGTCATAGCCTAAGCAGCTGATACTTGGCTGCGTACCTGAGATATTATACTGAGAACGAACTCCCTTGTTGCAGGTCTGCTGATCTCCGTTCTAGCTGTATGTTCGGCTTCAATTAGGCTACCAACTTCTATTGCAAGATTACCGAGGATTGTCGTTTTGGCAACCTGATGAGCACTATAGCCATTAATATCAGGCCGTACTGTCATTCGAACATTATCTGCTATTCGGGCTGTTCTTATGCCTGGGAAAGGCGTTATCTTATTACCAACTGGTAGATATTTTCTCGTAGTCAAATCCCACTTATAAGGACGAGTATCTACAAGATCATGAAATGCCCTTGCCGGTACCTGCTTGGCAGGAGTGATACCTAAATCTGATTGCCCGAACTGTCTAAAATGGTCGCGTGTTATATAGTCATCCCTAGAGGTAACGCCATCTATACTTGCAGCTATATGAACGCCTCTTGTTTGCAGACTAGGCCCTTCATCCCTTACGGGCTCTTCACCCTCGTAAGCCATAGTTATAAGATGGTTTTTATCCATAAAAGTACATTGACGGCCTAAGCGGTGCGCTAACATACCTAGTAATTCTTCGTCCTCAGGAGTGATGCCGCCGTAAATCACTCCTACTCTTTCGGGGCTATCTGCTGCACTCATATGTTTAACTCAAGTATTATTCAGCAAGTGCGTAAGTGGCTTTTGCTACTCGCTTGAACTGTGGCTTACCTTGTAGGTTAAGTAAGATAGTAGTTTCTTTAACAAATCGGCTTTGAAGAACTCGTTTAACGATTTCGTCTCGGTGAAGAGGGGTGTTTGCCTCTTTAAGGACATCAGTAATAATGTCGGCAACTGTTCCCTTTTCATAGCCCCATTCTTTAAGTGCATAAATTCCACGGCCAATAAGTACAAATCGTTTGTCTTTAATTAGCTCATTGTGGATTGCCTGCGTAGTAACATCTTTGCGTTTAAAATCACTGTCTTTGATAGCTTCGGCGATTTCATTGAAGTGCATGTGCTTACCATTCTCTTTCAAGATAACGTATATCTTGTCACGAATGTTCTTAGGATTAACCATTGGCCACTTTATAAGGCCCCAGAGACCGTTTAGGGTTGCTAGTTGCTTAGAAGTACTAGCAAGTGCACCAGTTTGCTTAGTATCGCTTAGGCCAGCTGACTTAGTAACTTCTTCAATAGTCTTAGGCCCACCTAGCTTCTTAATAGCTGCAATAATTGTTGCTACGTTAGCTTTAATGTCTTTATCGTCAAAAACAGACTTTACTGCAATACTTGGGTAAAAGTAGTCATCTTCGCCGATTACTGTCAGCATCGGACTTAACTGTCCAAGGAAAGCAATTCTTGACTGCTCTAGCCTTGTAGGATCTTTAACCATTATTTCAGTAAGCGTACTAATTCGAGTAATGTTGCCTAGTTCAGCAACTTTTTCTAGTACAACTTCTTGGAAAGCAGCAATATCCGCTAGTTTCCCCTGCTCTGATGCAGCCTTGAGGCGATTAATAACGGACTTTTCTAGCTGTCGTACGCGTTCTCGGGTAATCCCAAGCATCTCACCAATCTGTTCTAGGGTTTCTTTTCGATCATAAAGACCAAAACGCCTAGCGATGATTTCTCGCTCTCGTTCCCTGTCGATTGTTGATAGTACGTCACCAACAAGCTTCTCTGTTGATAATAGTGTGTCTGGTACGGTGGTTGTTGCCATGTTATTTAACGTCTCTTCTTTAAATTAATACTTAGCATTAAAGTAATATTATACAATTATAAAACTTTAAAGTCAACTCCGATTCGTTCTAAAAATATTGTAGCACAAATATGACTGTTTCGCCTACTCTGTGTTGTAAAAATGTTATCAGGATACAACATTTACCTTATGGCAAAATATCAGCTTACTTAAGCTCTAGCTTTTTTTCTTGCGTCTAGTGAAAGATTTCTTTTTTGCCGGTGCATTAGCAATCAGTTCCACTGCTTCTTCTTCGGTTAACTTCTTAGGATCCACAGTTTTTGCTAATCGGACATTCTTCTTGCCATCTGTTACATAAGGGCCATAAGGGCCATTTAACACCTTAATTCCTCCAGAGAACTCATTAATATTTTTAGCAGCATTTTTAGCTAATTGTTCGTTATACTTTTCCACCGCTTCTTCTTCGGTAATATCGTGCGGATCGAGTGGCTTTATAGAGACGAACATTTTTTCAATCTGTATATAAGGACCAAAACGACCAATATTTGCTCTAATTTCCTTACCATCTGGTGTATTTCCTACTAATCTGGGCAAGGTAAACATGGTTAATGCCTGATCTAAGGTGACATTATCGATAGTTGTATCCGCTGGCATAGGTGCAAAAACAGGTTTCTTATCTTTATCGTCTTCTACTTCACCCTTTTGTAGCATTGGCCCAAACCTGCCAAAGCGGGCATAAATCGGCTCTTTAGACTTAGGATCATTACCAATTAACCTTGCCTTGGATACTTCTTGACGTGATATATCAGACGACTTTTCAACTAAAGGATGAAAATCTTTATAAAATTGGCTGATCATGTCTTGCCAGTTCTCTTTTCCTTCAGCTATGTCGTCAAAGTTGGCTTCAACTTTGGCTGTAAAATCGTAGTCGACAATAGATGGGAAGTATTTAACTAAAAAGTCACTTGTTATTTCGGCAATAGGGGTTGGTACGAGCTTAGACTTATCTGCCCCCTGATTGATACTATCGGTCAGCTCGTTAACCTTATTGTTCTCAAGCTCAACTACCCTGATCTCTCTAGGCGTACCTGGCAAGTCAGTTTTTTCAACATAACCACGAGTTTGAATAACTGATATTGTTGGTGCATAAGTACTCGGACGACCAATTCCTAAGTCTTCTAACTTACGAACTAATGAAGCTTCGCCATATCTAGCGGGAGGTCGACTAAATGTCTCTAGTGCCGTCATCTTAACTAAATCTACTACCTGACCTTTGGAAAGGTTTGGAAGTAAGCTATCATCGATTTGGTTACCGTAAATCTTAGTAAAGCCGTCAAACTTAACGACTTCGCCCTTGGCTACAAATTTCTCAGGTTTACTCGAGATGCCGATCTCCATTTCAGTCTTTTCGAGCTGTGCTTGTGCCATCTGTGAAGCTAGAGTGCGCTGCCAAATTAACTCATATAGTTTACTCTGTTGATCATCAACATTGATACCTAGAGTATTAAAATCTGTCGGTCGAATAGCTTCGTGAGCTTCTTGGGCACTAGAATTTTTTGTTTGATACTGGCGACTTTTAAAGTATTCCTTACCGTATTGCTTGGTTATATAGTCTTCTGAGGCTTTTAGGGCTAACGCTGAGAGGACAGTAGAGTCAGTTCTCATATATGTAATATGGCCATTTTCATAAAGTCTCTGGGCTAGGTTCATCGTCTGTCTAACCGAATATCCAAGCCTTCTAGCTGCTTCCTGCTGCAGAGTACTGGTTGTAAACGGCGCGCTAGGGCTACGTAGAGATGGCTTCTGTGTAACACCGAGCACCTTATATTCGGCTCCACTGAGTTCATTGAACCAGGTTTTGACACTGTCATAATCACTTGGTCGATTATCTAGTTCGGCTTTAAACTCCTGATTATCGCCCTTAAATATGGCAGTAACCTTGAAGCTGCTAGTTGGTTTAAAAGCACGAATTTCAAGCTCTCGTTCAACAATTAGCCTGACTGCTACTGATTGCACACGTCCAGCACTTAGTCCCGTTCGGATTTTGCGCCATAGCACTGGGCTAAGCTCATAACCGACTAATCTATCCAGTATTCTTCTTGCCTGTTGGGCATCAACTAGTTTTTGATCTATGAGCCTAGGAGTCTTAATGGCTTGATCAATTGCTGTTTTAGTAATCTCATGAAAGACAATTCGTTTAGTCTTTTCACTATCGAGTCCGAGAGCTTGAGCTAAATGCCAGGCAATAGCCTCCCCTTCGCGGTCTTCATCGCTTGCCAGCCAGACTTCACTATCCTTTGCAGCTTTTTTTAGTTCTCGGACAACTTGCTTTTTATCGGTACTAACTTCGTATAATGGCTCAAAGTTATTCTCAAGATCAATATTAAGACCCTTTTTAGGCAGGTCTCTAATATGTCCAAAACTGCTCATAACTTCGTAGTCTTTACCCAAAAATTTGGCAATTGTCTTTGCTTTTGCTGGGCTCTCTACGATAACTAAATTCTTTGCCATAGTCTTACACTTAAGCGTATTTTCTTCGATATTGCAACATATACATAAGAATTAACTGAATAATACTATATAAAATAAAGTGTGGACCTCAATAATCGATTTACGATAAATAATTCTTATAAATTTTATAGCCAACCCAAATTCCAAAGAATGCGCCAATTGTATTGAGAATTAGGCTCCAGCCACCCAGCCAGTTACCATGGTCAAACCACGCCGCCCCTGCCCAGCCAAATAAACTACTAAATAGAGTTACGCCAATAATAATCATTAGCTTCATGCTACTAATATATCACTAATATCCAAGCAGTAGTTAAGCTTGCAATAATACAGAAAGTATTAATTAATATTGACATAACATAACTAATTTGCTAAAATAGCAATTCGTGAGTTCTTATATATTATAGGAGTTCAAGCACCTTATACCCTAATCTAACAAATTGTTAGATTGTTTTAGAGCAAAAGAAAAGTTGTTACCCTCCACTTATCTTTATATGTCCTAATTTAAAATGGATAAAAAATGCTCTAAAACAAACTAACCCCTTTAACTAGCGACTAGGTTTTCCTAGTTCCCCAATTTTCAAAGTGAGCCTAAACGGTGGTGTTAAAACCGACACGAGTCATTTATTTTATTTAGACATCGATGTTTCGCTGGGGTGGGTTGAAGGGTGGTAGGAGATGACTTCTTAGCGATGTTGTCTTCTAAAAGAGACTCCGGCGGTGCCCACCCCCTCCGGAGTCTCTTTTAGTTTTTAGGCTAAGAATGATCTAGTTTCGCTTACCATTTCTCCACTACCGTATAGATATTCGGTTATTATGGCGGTCGTTTCTTTCTCTAAATTTTTTAGCTGAGCCTGTTCATCTTCATTGAATCTTTGGAGTACATAATCTTTGGAGTCAATGGCCTCTGGCTTCTTTGGGCCGATACCAATACGTATACGTTCATAGTTCTCGTCACCAAGAAGCTTTGTAATTGACTTAATACCATTATGACCAGCACTACTGCCACCTAGCCTTGTTCTGATACTGCCAAAATCTATGTCCAGTTCATCATGTATTACCAAAATGTTGCCGCCCTCTACTTTGTAGAAGTTTGACACCAAAGATACCGCTTCACCGCTGTCGTTCATAAAAGTTTCAGGTTTAATGACGATAACCCGCTTATCACCGATTGTTCCGCTGGCGACGAGTGCTTTGAGATCTTTCTTATTAGTCCATTTATCTAGCTCACTGAAGCTATTCACGAAGTTATCTACGCATTCAAAACCAATGTTGTGACGTGTTAATTCGTATTTTTTACCTGGATTGCCTAAGCCGACAATAAGTACTGTCTTATTAAGACCAACAGTATAAAACATTGCTGGATTGCTTACTTGTGGACGTTGTTGAAGCCATGACATATATATAAGAGTATCTGCAGATAAGACGAACGAGTCAAGTAATGTCTATTTACGTGGGGCTTTTGTTGGCGAGTTGCCGTGTTTATGGGTGACATGCTTCTCTATAAACCATAGTTGAACTGGCGATCCCTCGAAGCCAAACTCTTCTCGTAGGCTGCGCTCTAAGTACCTTCGATAGCTCCAATGGACAAATCTTGAGCTAGAGCCGAAGATCTTAAATGCTGGTGTTGTGTTGTCAGTTTCTTGAACAATGTAATTCAGTTTAGGGTTACGGTTCTTAAGCCCTGCTGGCGGGTGGCTGATGACAGCATGTTGTAGCCATTTATTTAGATCCTTAGTCGGTATTCGTTTTGCACGGTTAGCGACAATTTCGAGAGTTAGATCGAATAGCTTGGTTACGTTCTGCCCGGTAACAGAACTTGTAAAAATGAGTGGTGCCCAGGCTACAAAATCAAATGTTCGTGATAGCTGAGCGGCAAGTTTGTCTCTAGTAAACGGATCTTTATCATCAACAATATCCCATTTAGATACAACTAAGACTAATCCCTTGCCTGCCTCTTTAATTAAGCCGGCTAGCTTTTGGTCTAGCTGAACATTAAGTTCATTAGCTTCCATTAACATTAAACAAACATCTGACTTTTCAATTGCGCTTAAAGCCCGGATAACGCTGAACTTCTCAACGCCGACTTCAATTCTGCCTGAACGCCGAATACCTGCAGTGTCCATAATCTCAATTGTTTTTTCATGATACTTAATCTCTGTCTTATTAACGTCTCTGGTAGTCCCCGCCCTATCTGATACAAGTGCCTGTTGTTTCTTGGCTAAGGTATTAAATAGATTTGATTTGCCAACGTTGGGTCGACCAATTATGGCTAATTTTATTCGGCTTGGATCAGATTTTTGAATACTGGCTTTAGGTATTACGGCGACTAGTTTATCTAGTAGTGAACTGATCCCTCTAGCCTGGCTGACGGAAATAAGTTCATAGTCTTTGATGCCCACGAAGTTAAAGTGATCGATGGTAGCTTTATTCTTAACTTTATCGGTCTTATTAATTACTAGAAATACTGGCTTTTTGGTTTTTAGTGCCAGATCAGAAAGCTTCCGTTCCTCATCAGTAATTGGGACATCTGCTTCGACCATGACCCAAATTACATCAGCACTCTCAGCTGCCTGATAAATTTGTTCTTGAATAGTAAACTCAAAATCATCTTCTGGATCTTTAATGCCTGCTGTATCTACTAGCCAAAACTCCTGGTTCTTCCACTGCGCTTTGGACATCAGGCTATCACGTGTTGTACCAGCTTCTCGGGCAACTATTGCCTCACGACGAGAAAGGATAGCATTATACAGGCTAGACTTACCAACATTGGCTCTACCGACGATTGCTACGATGGGTGTATGATTTGCCACCAATCCATTTTAACAGCTTTCAACAGATAACAGTTATACTCGCTCGAAACTTCCGCTTCTGAGGTCGCCAAGCTTGTAGTCACCAAAGTCTGTTCGATGTAACTTTAGAGTGTCATATCCAAGGGTGCTAAAGGTGCGACGAATCTGTCGATTGCGGCCTTCGCTCATTATTACCTGGAGTTCTCTACCCGACTGATCGATGTTATTTAACTTAAGTTTGCTTAGACCATCGTCAAGCTTAACTCCTAAAGTAGTGATAGTTCGTCTATCCTGCTCACTGATCTGATGATCTAATGTGAGCTCGTAGATTTTAGTCTTCTTGTTGCCTGGGTGAGTAAGTAATTGTGACAATTGGCCATCGTCTGTAAGGAGTAAAAGCCCCGATGAATACTTATCTAGTCTGCCAACAGGCTTAAGACTAGAGTATTTCTCAGGTAGTAGTTCATAGACAGTTTGACTACCCTGTCCATTCCGACTAACTACGTAGCCAACAGGCTTATTTAGCATAATGGTAGTCAGCTCTTGCGGGATAGTCAGCGGCTTATCGTTTAACGTCACAAGGTTAGAATTATCTACTTGTTGACCATTCTCTGCTGGGTGACCATCGACGCTTACTCTTCGAAACTCTATTTCCCTATCGGCCTGACGTCGACTAATGCCTGTTGCCAGCGATATGAATCTATTTAGTCGCATAAAAATAGTCCCTTCCTGCTCTTAGTGGGGAGAAGTGTTATTACTTAAGGATCTACTTAAAGTCTAGAGAGCTATGCTGTTAGGGTCAACTGTAGTTGTTGAGGCGGCTGCATCGGCTGGAGGTGAAGTAACTGTGATATTGGTGCTTGCCGGAGCTGTAGGTAATGTTGACATGACTACTGGTTCTGGTTGTGCTGCAGTAGTTATACCTGCAGCTTCACTGGCCTGCTTGGCCTCTTCTTGGGCTAACAGAGTATTAATGTCTGGCCTATCTTCCGGGGCTGAAATTGGAGCTATAACTTTCTTACCTGGCATAGAATTCATTTCGGCTAATGCTGCATCGGCTGCGTCGTCCTCAGCACCACTAGGAGCGTCTTGTTCACCAACTAATTCTGTTGAAGGATTAACTTTAATTTGTGGTGACGTTGAATCGTCTTCACTTGAAGCACCATCGTTAGTTGGTTCAGATGTAGAATCTGTAGTTGCTTCTGTTTCACTGGCTTCAGCTGGTACGGGAGTTGGCTCATCCGTGTCTGAGTTTGCAAAGTCTTCTATTTGACTCTCAACTTCTGTCGATTCCTGCTTTACACTTTCCTGGTCTGCTTCTGGGACACTAAGTGACGGCAAGCTTATATCTGAAGTTACTGGCTCTTCTTTAGCAGCTTCTGTCGGTTCAGCTACAGGTGAATCTGGTACAGGGGGTGTACTAACTAAGTTATTTACTGCATCATCCATTAACTTATCGTCAGCCACTAGATTTTGAGCTGCTGAATCATTTGGCTGCTCTGTTGGCTGCGAATCTGAAGCTTGTGCTACGATCGAAGGCTCGCTGACGGTCTCACTATTAACTTCTGGCTCTGGCGTTACGTCTGTAGGCGGTTCTGCAACGGGTTCTTGGGCAGGATCAGTAATAGTTGAGGTAGTAGAGTCATCAGTCGGCATAGTGCTGTCTACTGGGCTGACATCAGTGGCGGGCTCTGTAGCCACTGGCGGTTCTGAAGCCGTAATAACTGGTTCTACTGGTGTAGCCTCAGCGACTGGCTCGCTAGCAACCGGTTCTTGGACAGGTTCAACTACTGGTGTTTCTTCGATAGGTGCTGATGGTTCTGCTACCGCCATCTCTTCTACTGGTGTTGCAGTAGATTCCGTACTTGAGTCTGTAGCAGGTGGAGTTGAAATGGCTTCGACGACTGAATCAGCAGCCGCATCACCCTCATTTAGGAGTTCTTGAGCAACCTTAACTATATCCTCTAGAGTTACCTGTGATTTAACTAAGTATCTATTGGCGCCAAGTTTATTAGCTCGTTGTTGATCATCACTTTGACCTAGAGCTGTTAACATAACCACCTTAACGTCTTTAAGGCCTTCAGTGTTTCGCAGGATATCTAGCATTTCAAAGCCGCTGATCTTGGGCATCATGACGTCAGAAATGATGAGATCTGGCTTTTCATTCTTAGCCACTACAAGCGCTTCTTCACCATCATGGGCTGAAACTATGGTATAACCCTCTGCCTGTAGTCGCGCTTCATAGATCTCTCTTAGATTATTGTCGTCCTCTACCAGTAGTATCTTTGCCATTATTTTAGCCTTTGCTAGGATTGTTACTTATTAATATGCTTATGTTTAAAAATATTGTATCATGATCAGCTCAAAGTACCAGGGGTTTGAGGGGTTCCTTCAACACCTATAGTTTTTGAATCTAAGTCCTTGGCTTGCGAGCTTGATAGACGAGGAAGGTTTATATAAAAGGTACTTCCCTTACCGATTTCACTTTCTACCCAGATTCTTCCGTTATATAACTCTATAATCTTGCGGCAAATGAATAGACCGAGTCCGGTTCCGCCGATAGTTCTTGTACTAGAGTTATCTACTCGGTAAAACTTCTGAAATAGATGAGTTAGATCTTCTGCTTCGATCCCAGCACCAGTATCCCGGATATAGAATTGGACTACGTTATTATCGCCAGTTAAACCAATGGTTATCTTGCCCGAGGGGGTATATTTAACTGCATTATCGAAGAGATTGGTTACTACCTCACGAAGTCGATCAGGGTCGGCATAGACAAAGTAAAGTGGCGCAATAGCTTTTTCTCCTGACGTATTACTGTTGGCATTAATAGTCTTACTGGAGCCTACTATAAACTCTGTGCCTAACTGGTGCTTCTCGGCTTCAAATCTAAGATCTTCGTTTATTTTCTTTAGGAACGATCCGACTTCTACTACTTGCGGGTGACTGGTCAGACGCCCATCTTCAGCTTTAGCGCTTGTTAGTAGATCCTGGAATAGCTGACCTAGATGTTGAGTTGCTGCGTGAGCTTTTTCTAGGTAGTCTCTGGCCCTGTTGTCTATGGTTGCTACCTTACTGTTTAAAGCAAGGGCTAGATAGCCTTCAATAGCTGCAACTGGAGTTCTCATTTCGTGAGAAGCAGTACTAATAAAGTCAGCTAAACGGTTTTCTTCTTGTCGTTCTTCAGTAATGTTTCGTATTAAAGCTACAGCGGAGGTTATTTTGCCGTCATCATTCAGCGGAGAAATACTGATACTTACTGAGATCTGCTTGTTATTTCTAGTAAGTATCGAAGCATTATTTTGTCTAATAGTCTGACCGACACTGAACACCTTATTAAATGGGTAATCCATGTTTGTCAGTAGCTCGCCTTTATCATCAACAAGCTTGATGACTGTAGCTATATCGATGCCGATAGCATCAACCGCTTCCCAGCCGCTCATTCTTGTCGCACCGGGGTTAAATAGCTGGATTATGCGCTTCTCGTCTATTAGCACGACTCCATCTTCAATAGAGTTAAAGATAACGCCAAACTTTTGTTTATCGTCGTTGAGCGTTCTGCCTGTAGTTTTTGAGCTGGTACTAGGTTTTGTGCGTTTGCTTTTTAGGATCAAAAAAATGCCACCGACAATTACGGCAATACCCACGCCAGCGAAAACGAATTCTATATTATGCATATGCTTTATTGCTAACTACATTATCCCGCTTGGCTTACAGATATGCAATATTTTAAGAAATTTGACTTAACTTGGTTTATTTAAGGCCTAAAGATGGTATAGTATTAATCTGGAAAACCTACCAATATGGCCCCTTCGTCTAGCGGTTCAGGATATCTGGTTCTCATCCAGAAGATCGCGGGTTCGAATCCCGCAGGGGTCACCAAGATGCTTATGCTTAGTATTCTGATTTATTAGAGTTTATCTGACTTTGCTATGATATGACCAGATGATAATAAAAGAAACAATTGGTGTTATTGCAGTCGTTCTGTCATTTGTGGCCTATGTACCATATATAAGAGATATATTAAAAGGTAAAACCAAGCCCCATATATACAGTTGGTTTGTTTGGGGATTCTTAACAACTATTATCTTTGCTCTGCAGGTTAAGGGTAATGGTGGCCCAGGAGCATGGGTAACTTTATCCGCAGGAGTGTTTTCTTTTATAGTATTTTTCCTAGGACTTAAACATGGCGACAAGAACATAACTAAGTCAGATACAGTCTTTTTTATTGCAGCACTTGTTGCAACAGGCATTTGGATGTTCGCTAAACAGCCTGCTTTATCTGTAATCTTACTTGTCAGCATAGACATGATTGGTTTTATCCCAACTATAAGAAAGTCATGGAAAAAACCGCACGAAGAAACCCTATTTTTATGGAGTCTCAATGGCTTTAGGCATGGACTTAGTATTTTAGCCTTACGTCAGTATAGTATTTTAACAGTCCTTTACCCTGCTGTTTGGACTGCTGCTAACATATTATTTAGTCTTATGCTTGTAATAAGACGCAAGAACCTTTCAGTAGCTCATTCCACTGACTGAGTTCTAACCATAACCCATTCCCATACGTTTTGGCTTGGTTCACTACTTTATTTTTCTAATAGATTTATATCTGTTATCAGGTACGAGCTCCACTATGGTTCTATATTTTCTTCACCTCTGTTACAAACATTGACAAAGTAAGGTGTTTATGCTAATGTACGACTATGACAGTTAGCCACAGAATCTTAGAGGCCATTGAAGCTGCGCCCATTATGTTTCATGCCTCGAATCCGTCCGAGATGCGTAGTCAGGACGGTTTTGGTGATTCCGTGAATCAGTCACCTGCTCCTGTAGACGCTGCAACACTTGTTGTAGCAAGTCCTGAAAACTTCAAGGAGATGCTTCTGGCTATTAATGCTCAACTGGGCGGCGAACGACCAGAAGCTGATATAGATGAAGAAGTACGTCATGAGTCGGCACACGCGTGGGCGGCAGCCAGGGTGGGCGCAACAGCCACGAGCTACGGTGTTCAGTTCTTTAGGGTTGTTGACATGAGTGGAGCTAGTGAGCCCTTCGTGGCCACTGAACCATTCACTAGGTTTTCATTTGCTAGAAAGATGCCAGCTCTTGTGCTTGCCTCGGTGTTTGCATACCCGCTTGTTCCTTCCCGCGGGGATATAGCCGATATTCAAGGTTTAGGCTATACCGGCGTAGAGGAAGTAGGTCAACGTATCTATGCGGCGAATACAGAGTACGATTTTGGATTGCCAGTGCCTTTGTCGTGGAACCCACTTGGTTCTCTAGTTGATCTAAGTTTTTCTTTTGCTTCTTCTCTTTAACTGTCTGCTTCTATTATCTACCATTGCAGCAGAAATAATCGTTGCTGAGGCTACGACCAAAAATACGGCTGCTGCAAACAAGAAAGTTTCAATTTCAGTAATAAAACGTATATTTAATGTTTGCCCTGGGTTGTAATACCATGCACCCCACCTCAGTGTGAAGAAGTCAGAGGCAGAGAATAAAATACTAGTGGCGACAACAAGTAAAATAACTTTTTCGTATTTTTTTAACATTCTTTCCTGGTATTTCAACATTATTAGCCACGGGATTCCACAAAAGCCAATAATACTAAATAAATAGGTTAAGTGCCTCATGCCGGCCTCTTCTTGCCTTTCTTTAACCAGTGATGACTTAAGAAAATATCTCTAATTATTAGCGTAACAGTTGATATATTTAGCGCCATTAAAGCCATGAAGAAGAACTCTTCTAAAGGCAGTCCTTTAACTCGAGGCAAAGAACAACATGCTGCTGGCCAGCCCCAAATCTTAGTATGTATTGCTAAAACATCCCAAGCGAAACCGAATATTATACAAAATGCCACTACCCAAATAATAGATAGTCTGTACTTCCAAAGTGTTTTAGTAAATAAGCACCAAAATACAATTAGAGGTAGACCGAAAAATATTACTAGCCAGGTTTCGTAAGGATGCATGTTTGTTTATATATTGTTGATGACATAATTATCCATCCTATTTACATATAACGCAATCCATTCTCCAATCCATAACCATAGCTGTTCCTATAGCCTTGATCTGGCTCTCCAGTGACATAATTATACTACTTGATACCATTAATGTATGACAACAAAATTACAAGTACCAATTGATAGTGACGTAAGAGATGGCCTAGAGCTGCGTGCTAAAGAATTTGGCTTTGATTCAGCACAGGCTTATATACGATTTTGGGCAAAATCTGAGGTTGAGGGCTGAAGGATTGATTTAGGCTTACCCTCAATTACCCTAAGTACAACCGCAGATAATCGCTACGAAGAAGCTATATCAGAAATGGCAGTCCTAAGAAAAGCAGGTAAGCTAAAAACATACACTACAGCTGAAGAGTTCATGGAAGATCTGAAGTAGTGAATCCCATACAACGGGATAAAAATTTCGATAAGCACTTTAAAACTCGTATTAGGCCTCGTGAAAACTTAGTAAAACAATTCGAATTAAGATTACAGATGTTTATTAGTGGTGTTAGAGGAAATCCTCTTAATGACCGCGGATTAAAGGGTAAAAAAAGAACATTTAGGGCGTGGTCTGTTACTGGCGATATAAGAGTGGTATATAGAGAAACAGAAGAATATTACGAATTTTTAGACATCGGTACTCATAACCAGGTCTATTAGCTAGATTCCACTCCTCTGGGGAATGGTAAGCTCCAGATCGTTAAACTAGAGCAACATACCGCTGAACAATCTCTCATAAGATATGGCTACAATTCGAGTCTAGCTGGCTCACCATAATTTACTCAATAATTCATGCCTAAGGCCAATAGTATTTGATTAATAATTAGCAATATGATATAAAAGTGTAATGACACAACAATCCTCATTACCAGGACTAGCTGGTGCAGAACATCCATTACACGGACTCTCTGCTGATCTAGATAGCGTATTTGAAACCGATAGACTTGAGCACCTAAAACGTGAAGCTATACAGCGAATAGCGACAGTCGCCGGATTAATGCTCCCAGAAGATCAGGCGCTACGGTTGCCTTTATTAGAGCAGCAGTGGAATGATTGGTCCGAGGGCGTGATTGATCCATTAAGTGAGGCCGACACTATTAATAGCTGGCTAAGCTTCCCTACCACGGTTAGTGATAGCGAAGGGGTTGTAAGCAGTCTTAGGGCTGAACTCAACCTGTGGGGGCCAAACATAAATGCTTTGAATGAAGCCAGTGAAGATGTGGCGACGGCACAGAGTCTTTTTGATAAATTTGCAGACAGGTCGAACACGAAGATTTATAACTTAAGTCAGCGAAATGAACAAGCGGCTGTCCGGGTCGGCTACCCAAATCTTGAATTATCTGTAAGAAGAAAGTGGTACTCAAGACGTCGAGCAGAGAAATATGTTGTTCCAGCCGATCTACTACAAGCTGCGAGTGCGCATCGTCATGCCGTGCTTGGAGAATTGGCTTTTACTAAGATTGATCTTCATTTATTCGGCAGTAAGACACCTGGAGGGTCTGAAACCAGCGTATTATCTGGCGTGGTGATAGACCCTAAGAGTGCTGAATTACCAGATACTGATGCTAGCGCCTACCACATCTATGCAAAGCAACATGGTGGAGCAACATGGGGGGCTTTGAACCTAGTATCTGGACTAGGCGATAGCGTTGTAGAAAAAATAGCAAAAGACAGAATGCCCCAGGCTGGTATCGAGAAGCTGTTAGTCGATGCCACAGAAGATGGTCGGCATCGTTTTGACAAACGACTACACGTTGCCAGCACCGTGTTAGAACTTATTCTAGGCTCGGACAAGTTTAAAGAGCTAGCTGGCCTGTAAACTGATCGGCTAACACTAGTCAATTTACTCGATATGAATTTAGGCATTTGTTATACTTAGCTAAATGGTAGGAGAAGAGTTATCCCAAGATGTTTCCGGACCTGTTGATCAGGAAAGGTTTACCGTAATTGGCTCAGGTATTATTGGAGTATTAACAGCTCATGCACTTGCCGAGCAAGGTCATGATGTTGAAGTTATTAGCAGCCAAGGCAAGCCTGCTAGTCTTGATATTGACTCTACGTCATCTATGGCCGTTGGTCAGTTTTTACCCTGGGTCCCTGCTGAGCATCAAGACACCCTTCTCGGTGGCTTATCCATTGGTGAAGTAACAGATTTCTCGAGGGTGTTTTACTCTGAACTAGCTAGCAGGCCCCATGAAACTGGGGTAATGGCACTAACTAACCTCGAATTAATTAATAGCAATAGCCCATGGCCAGATGGTTTAGTTGAGGCTATGAATGCTAGGCAAGAAGCCCTTTCCAGCCCTGTATCACTAACCGGTTCTAACGGCGATCCTATGGATTTTGACGTTGGGCTAACTTTCGACACTTTCTCGATAAACACCAGGAAGACAGTTGCCTATTTAGCCGATCAGGCAGAACGACTTGGAGTAAGGTTCAAAAAAGCTAGAATTAATTTGCAAGATTTGGATGGGCTGAGAGGAGTCATAGTAAATGCTACAGGCATGGGTGCTGCTAGTCTTGACCCAACAACAAAAATAAATGAATTTAAGGGACATACCTTTGTTGTTAGGCCAAAAGATGGACATCAGATACCAAAAGAAGCTATTAGCGTTGAAGATATGGTTATGATGCCTCGCGAAGACGGCACAGTCGTTTGTGGAGCACTATATATAGAAAATCCTGCTAGGCCGATACCTGAAGAGCGTGAGGCTGATGAGCTTTTTGAAAGACTCGGTGAAACATTCCGTAAGACGGCACCACTAGTTGAAGGTTTAGAGCCAGACTTTTTAGACAATGTTGAAATTCTTTTCCATTCAGCTGGATATAGAGTTGAAGTTGAGGGTACCGGTATCCGTGTTGCTCCCGATGCGCATAACCAAAGACTACTTCATGCCTATGGTTTCGGCGGATTAGGCTGGAGCGTTGGCCCGCATTTTGCTAAACAAATTGCTCAAATGGCACACAACATGCACCGTGAAAAATAGATTTGACTGACGATTTTTAACTAAAATTCTATATATCAATAGTCAATGGAGATTTCGTCGAGGTTTTCTGGGATTGCCGCAGTAATAGCTTCTCCATATCCAAGTGACGATATAATACCAATTGCTTCTCCTAGCACATGGCGGACCTCTGCTCGCTCATCACCCCCTTCGAGCGGGTGCCAATGACGCTCTGGTATGAGATATGCCCTGCGCATATTGATTGAGTGCCGGGTGTGTCTAATTTTGCTGATTGGGGAAAAAGTATGCGGGCCCTCATCCTGAGAAGTTATAGTCGTGCCCGAATATGGCCCTTCTCCCAGTATAATTTTTTGGGTACTGAATAACCATCTTATAGCCTTGTGGCTTCTATCAACGGCGATGCTTCTTATACTTCGCTCTACACTTCGTTCGTCAGTTTGAGTTTCTTGGAATGCCGAGAGAAATACGTAAGGGCTTGCGATACCAGGTATTTTCCTTTCCAATACCAAAGTTTCCTGTCCGAAAAAGTCATGATAATGGCCTGGCTCCCCATCACCGATTCTTTGATGATATGAATCGGCTTGACCAACGAATTCGCTGAATAATGCCCAGCGTTCTTTTTTCTCAACTCCATAGAGCTCACGCATCATGTCTAGTTCACCGCTCATACTAGAAGTATAGAAAATTGTAGTAATGTGTCAAACATTGAAATCAACTTTGCTATTATAAAGTAATGAAAGCATTTATTTTTGACCCACTTTGGGACAAGCTGATAAACTCTGAGCTACTGGAAAATTTAAAGAATGCCGGTTTAGAAACAACGGTTGTAACTGAAATAGCACCACTGTCGAGCTGCAAGGAGCTATTTGAAGGCGACGAAGAACGCCTACTCTGTATTAATCCAGATTATGTGAGCTGGAAGTTAACAGCTGAAGATTATAAAGATATACCTGGCCTAAAAGCGATACTTAGTGCAGCTACATCCTTTTCATATATAGACACCTCTTTTGCAGACTCCAATAATATTCCGATATGTAATATTAGAAACTTTTCTACTGAGGCAATAGCCGAATGGTCGATCACCATGATGTTTAATGTTGCCAGGCAAATACCTAGACTTATTAAAGATGATTTCCCGATGGATTTCGATAAAGACTTTATGAAATACCAAGGCATTGAACTTCGAGGTAAGAAGGCTGGGATAATCGGACTTGGCCATATCGGATCGGCAATAGCAAGTATTTGCGCAGGCCTTGGCATGGAGGTTATCTATTGGTCGCAGAGCCCAAACAAAATGACTATAAGTATGTTGAACTCAACGAGCTAGTCGCATCTGCAGACGTTATATTCCCGACTATGGCCTTGAATGACCAAACAAAGACTATTCTTAGCGATGAACTTTTATCGAAAATGAAAAGTGACGCAATGCTTATTAGTATTGTTCATGACATGTTTAATCTGCAGCTGGTTTTGGACATGGTAAAAGACAACAAGTTATTTGGCTTTGGTTTTGAGGCTGAGCCAGCTTCATTCTCAAATTATGAAGGTAACGTTTGGGCAGCGCCTGCATTTGGTTGGGCTACAAAAGGATCATTCGATAACTCAATAAGACTTTGGATAAACAACATGGTAGATGCTAGTAAAGGACAGTACCCTAATCGTGTAAACTAGACCCCTAAGTATGGTTAATGGTCACGTTTGTCATCTACCGTATTGATGGTAGATAATATTATCTAACGTATGGCAGAAACACTAGTTGAAAAGCAGAAAGCCGTCAAGCCTAGCGGTTGTCTCCTTTGCCCTTAATTACACTTCGCTTTTTTCTGTCTTGTAGTTTTTGGAGATTGTTTTGGACAATATCCTCAAGGTTAATTCCTAGTGAATCGGCAAAGACTGCGCAGTACCATAGAACATCTCCTATTTCCTTGGCAAGCTCGTCAAGGTCGGCATCAGATATTTTACCTTCTTTATAGGCAACAATCTTTTTCCATTTCTCTATTACCTCTCCTGCTTCGCCGACGATTCCCATCGCCCAAATTGTCTTACCCATTAGCGGGTCATTATTCTTAACCACGGTATCTAGCGCTCTTGTCTGATACTCTTCAAAAGTCATAGCAGTCGCCCTCCTTTTAGTTAGTACCTATTGTAGCAAGTTTGAAATTCGATTTGGCACAACATGTTACAATTTAGATACGTAGGAGGTGCTATGTCAACAGATAAGAAATATGATTTTAGTGATCTTAAAGCGATATTTTTTAACGGTACTTTAACTAAATCTCCTGGCGAAAGCCACACCGATAAACTTATATCAGTCTCACAGTTTATTATGGATAAACACGGAGTAAACACTCGAGTTATTCGAACTATAGACCAGGACATAGCAACCGGTGTTTGGCCCGACATGACTGAACATGGCTCACGAAAAGATGATTGGCCAGATATTTTCAAAGAAGTAATGGAAGCGGACATATTAGTTCTGGCTGGCCCTATTTGGCTCGGAGATAATAGCTCAGAAACTAAGAAAGTTATTGAGCGTCTCTATGCCTGTAGTAGCATCCTTAATTCTAGTGGTCAGTATGCTTTTTATGGAAAAGTCGGCGGCTGTCTAATAACCGGCAATGAAGATGGCATAAAACACTGCGCTATGAATGTTCTGTATAGTTTGCAGCATCTTGGCTACGCCATTCCTCCACAAGCAGATTCCGGCTGGATTGGTGAGGCCGGCCCTGGACCTAGTTATGGTGATAAAATAGAAGGTTCAGATAAGTTGGTTGGTCTGGATAATGACTTTACTAATCGGAACACAACATTTATGACTTGGAATCTATTACATCTCGCTAAGATGCTTAAAGATGCCGGAGGTATGCCTGCATATGGTAATCAACGGTCGAAGTGGGATGCTGGTAGTCGCTTTGACTTTACCAACCCAGAATACAGATAAATAGACTGCTGCTTTTGATTGGTTTTGTCTTACCGATCCAGATGAACTAGGGGCTAGTGAAAAAGCCTAAGTTACTAAGAAGTGTCTGCGTCCAAGAAAAGAAAACTAAATAAGCTATTTAATATTATCGAGGAACTCTACGAGCTCACTGGGAGTAAGCTCTGCTTTAACAACGTAACCATCAGCTTGTTTTTCAATATCCGCCCTAATGTCATCCCTTTGCTCAAGGTTAGTAGTAATAATGATCTTAGCTTTTAGATTCGGTGTAGCGCTTGGATCACGTAAAGTACGCAGAATTTCAATACCATTGAGGTTTGGTAGCATAAGGTCTAGCAAGATTATGTCGTATGCGTTTGTTTGGGCTTCACTGAGGGCCTTAACGCCGTCTACGTTGATAGTTACCTCATATCCCGAACGAAGCAGCGCGCGTTCGTACAGCTCGCCTATAAAGTGCTCGTCTTCAATAATAAGAACTTTACGCGGAGAATCTACTTTAATCATGTCTGGATTGTCCATATACCTAATATCCTATCAGATTTAACGTTTATAGTAGGAGTGATTCTTTATCCACCCATGTGCGCCCCGGATAAGGTCGTCTCCATTGTCCGATTTTTTGTCTTTAGATAGCTGACCATAAGGGACTAGAGTGAAACCAAAGGTGCTTCCCGACCCGACCTTACTTTTAACCCAAATATTTCCACCGTGTGCTGAAACTATAGCCTTAGATAAGTATAGACCAAGACCGGTGCCGCCAATTTGTGCACGGTTACGATGATCTCTGTAGAACTTTGTAAACAGATTAGGCAGTATATTCGTTGATATGCCTAGACCGTAATCCACTACTGTTGTCTCAACAAGCCCTTCCGGGTTAAGTTTACTAGTTATTTTAATTTCTTTACTTTCGCCACTGTATTTAATGGCATTATCTATAATGTTGTTTATAACTTCTTGGATAGATAGCCGATCAGCGGCGACGGTTGGTAAACCAGGATCAATTTCTAGTTTGAGTTCGATCCCCCGAACTTTTGCTCTTAGACTTATTGCGTCAATAGAGTGAGTTAGTATTTTCTGCCAATCTTCTTCCTGTAACTTTAGTTCCATCTGATCATCATCAATTCGGGCGACATTTAAGATATTGTTTACAAAAGCAGTTAGCTGTTCACTGGCTGCGCGCATCTTTTCCATAAAGTCTTCAAGTTCGGGCGTAATATTACCCTTTAACTCTTGCTCAAAGACTTCAATATAGCCACGAAGTAGCGTCAGGGGGGTTCTTAGCTCATGAACACTCAAGGCAACGAAGCTAACTGCCTGGTCATCTTGAGAGTACTGTTTTGTATGGTCAAACAAAATTATATAGGTGCTGTTCCCGTCGGAGTTAGACTGATTATAGTAAGCGGCTAGATCAAACAGTAAGGTTGGGTGGTTCTCGCGGACATTTAATCTTACCCGTTCCCAGCTCTCGGACGCTGTTGCTGACTTACCTTTTACATCTTTTAACCAACGGTCGAAAGTTGAATCAGATGGAAAAGCCATGTCTAGCACCATGTAGATATTTTTACCCACTAGCTCGTCGACTTCCATGCCTATGTATTCAGAAGCGCTTTGATTTACATATTTTATTGTTTCACTATCATCGAGAATAAACAGAGGCAGTGGCATAGTACTGGCAATAAATTCATGGGATATTCCTGGCTTTTCGCCCTTGGCGGCAACAAGTTCATGCTCGGCGACCGAGGCTATTTGGTAGAGTTGGCCTATTAGATTAACGATTAAATCACGGCCGATTTTTAAAGACTTTGGATCTGGCGCTCCTTCATACTCGTCGGCTACAGGACTTATATGCAGGATTGCCTGTCGAACCATCTTTAGTGGCATGAGTATGGCGTTACTAATCGTTACGCTAAAGACGCTGAAACAAATTAGACCGACGATCGCCCCGCAAGCTAGGGCCATGTATATAGGCAAACCACCATACTGATAACTAAAATATACCGTAACTCCAAATAAAATGTTCTCGAGTAAAAAGCCCAACCAGACTCTATGTCTTATTTGTTTGAGCGTTGTTTCTAGTTGGTCCATTTTGTTACTTACTACTTGGCGTAACTAATTCCTGCGGGCGTCGATACAGCCGTGATCCAAGTTTGCCCTGGATCCAGAGCCAGTGGTTTTGAGTTGCTGTCAGTAAATAGTATTTGTGCACTATTACTACTTTTAGTCCATTGACCGATCGTTAGCGTACCGTCTTGGAAAATATATGCTTGACCACTACCTACAAAGTTGTAGTCCGAATAATAAGCACCGGATGAATCAAGTGCTCCGCTAACTTTCGGCACCACAATACCAATGACGACTTTAGGACTAATTTGGGTGTTTGTGTTGGCGTCAATCTGTGGTGCACCGTATTCGCTGCGGTTATAGCTATTAGTCGAGGCACTATAAACATACGAAGGATTATAGACTGGCCCAGATAGGCTCATGCTGATTTGTGTCACGCTCGGTAGTTTGGCTGGTGCCGCCGCTTTTCTTGGCCAAATGGTGAAGCTGCTTGATGTATAGCCCTTTTTCGTTTCAAGTTGGTTAAGCGTTCCGATTCCAGTGTAAACATTATGTGGAGCTTGCCTTGTGGTGATCCGATGATAATATGCTCCATTAGCAAACTCATCTAAGTCTCTGACGCCCCATGCCTTAATATCTGCTAAGGCATCGACACTTCCACCAACATGGGCGTAGCCGGCATCAAAACCAAGCGCCCAAGCAACATAATACGGCCTGGCACTTCTAATTGGCCCAACGTTTGCCGGTGAAGTGTCTTGGTATAGAGCCATGAATCTAGTTACCCCACCTTCAGCTACTGCTTCAAAAACAACGCCTGTATCACTTAAGCCGGACTGCGGTCTGGCATCTGTAGTGTTTTCAACCATAACAGCCGTTACTGGAATGGCATTAAGGCTTGGTGCGACTTGCAGCCCACTAAGGTTTGACGCTACAGTCTTTGGTTTAGGTGGAACAATCACAGCTTTAGTTACACTCACTACAGTCTTTGGTTTATTTAGCTGAGTATAGAGTAATACTCCTACAGCTATTAGTACTACCGCGGCTACCACACCAGCAATAATTAGTTGTTTCTTAGTCGGTGGCCAATTAAATCGCTTTTTCTTTTGTTTCATATTTTCCTCAATTAGATCTTCGGCTGGTTCCTCTTTGGCATCTATCAGCGGTGTGGCTGTTGCAGTTTGGTCGGTTGCTGCTGCTTGGTCTGGGGTAATAAAGTCACTATCCGGACGAACTACCACCGGTTCTGGTGTTTCCGGTAGCTGCTTGTCTAGGCCATTGTTTATTTGATTATCGGAAGCCATTGCCTATATTGTAACAATGCTTAAGCTTAAAGGACATAGTTTAACTATAAAATTACTTCTGAAATTATAGAGCTTGAAGCTGTTGGTCGATTCTCTGCAGGCTACGGTCTTTGCCAATTAGGCTTAGGGTATCGAAAAGCCCTGGACTAGCTGGACTCTGAGTAGTGGCTATTCTAATTAAACTAAATAATATTCCTGGCTTTTGCTCAGTAGTGATTAGAAGTTGGTTAAGCCTTTGGCTAAGGTCGTCAACGCTGAAATCACTCTCCTCAAGTTGTTGCCTACCCTGTTCCAGCCATGATTTTAATTGCCCGTGGTCGATTTTAGATAACTGCTTATTGTTTTCAATCAATGAACCATCTAGCGGTAAGTCTTCGAAGAAGAAATTGGTCAGAACAGGAATCTCGCTAAAAAACTTGAGCCGGTCTTTTATAAGGCCTAGAACACCCTTCTTATACTCGTCGTCGTAGCTACTGGCGGACTTAGGCCAAAAACCTAAAGTCTTGGCGTATAGATCATCTAAATTTAGATTTCGGATATGAACACCGTTCATCCAGATTAGTCTTTGATCATCAAAATGGGCGCCTGATTTTTGGACGCCAGATAATCTGAACTTACTAATTAGTTCTTGGATGCTAAAAATTTCCTGCTCTGTGCCATCATTCCAGCCAAGGCTGGCAATAAAGTTGTCTAGAGTTTCCACTAGGTAGCCGTCTTCAAGGTATTCAAGGACATCCTTGGCACCATCGCGCTTGGATAGTTTCTTCTTACCGTCAGGGCCAAGAACTGGTGGGGTGGTAGCAAAGATAGGTAGCTTAAAATCCAGGGCTCCATATAGATTGAGATACTTGGGCATGCTGGCCAGAAATTCCTGGCTACGAATGACGTGGCTAATTTCCATTAGGTAGTCGTCGATTATATGTGAAAAATTATAGGTCGGATAACCATCCGACTTTATGATTATAAAGTCATCGATAACTTCAGGACCTGAACTTAGATCGCCCATTACCTCATCATGCCAAGTATAGTTTTTTGGATCAGATTTAAAGCGTAGCGGTTTAGTACCGTCCCACTTAGGAGGATTTTCTGGGCGGTAATCTCTAAAAAGAAATGGCTTTTTGTTAAGCTTTGCCTGAGCTCTAAAATCATTAACTTCGACCTCAGTGAATGGGTCGGCATATGCCCTACCACTTTCAACAAGCTTATTTGCCCATTCCTTATATATGTCTAGTCTTAGGCTTTGTTTGTACGGGCCATACGGTCCGTCTATGTCTGGACCTTCATTGTAGTCTAGACCGAGGGCCTTGAGTGACTTAATGATGTGTTCATCAGAGCCTTCAACCTCACGGGCTTTATCAGTATCCTCAATTCTTAAGATGAAATCTCCCCCAGCTTGCTTAGCTACTATCCAAGCAAATAGTGCAGTTCGAATACCGCCTACGTGTAAGTAGCCGGTTGGGCTTGGAGCAAAACGAGTCCTAACTTTATCCATATAACTTACTAATAGTATATTAGAAAGTTGGTTTTATGTAGTAGTTGCAATTTGTACGAGCTGATTATCACTTAAAGAGGCGTTAGAGGTAATCACATACCAGATTCCCTTGCTTACCCAAGTAGCATTGCGGTCCCCGTAGATATAAATTGTTTTACCACCAGAGTTAATTGTTTGATAGCTGCCGCTTGAGACACCTGATACATAATTATTCAGAAGATCATCACTGGACCAATTAGAGGTTTTTTCATTTAGTGAATAGTTTCTTGAGTCAGAGTTACTCTTGAAATTGCTTTGAATAATCCCTGAGGCTGAACTAACATTTGTCATGCTGTAGCCTGAAGGGTTATATCCGGGTAGCGTGGCATGGAAGCCTGCCTGGGATGACGCTACGTAAAAACCAATCCGATCGAAGTTCTTATAGGCAAATATACCTCCGCCAAGAACAATAAGTAGACTAGCGACTAGTGCATAAGACATAACTTTCTTGGCTTTGGACTTTTTGGACTTCGCTTTCTTATGTATTTTTGGTACTTCGTAAACTGGCGCAGCTGCTAATGATTTCTCAATTATACTCATACTTGGCTGATCGACCCGAGGATCAAGTGGCTTGTACAGTTGAGGTGGTTGTTCCGGTACTGGCTTAGATACTGGTATCTGAGCTTCAACCATAGGTTCAGCTACAGATGGCTGAGGATCGGTGCTTGCAGTTGCCCTAAATCGGCTAATAAGTTCACTTTGTGAGTTTATCTTAGCTCGTTTCTCTCGGTCGTGATCTACACTGGCAGCAACCTGTTTAGGAGCTACTATGGTCGCTGGTTCAGTTATCAGCATTGCCTGGGCAGTTATCTTTGGTTCTGGCTTAAGGTTTGGCTTATTAACGACGTTGCGCATTAAGGTGTTAGATCTTGTAGGAGCCTTTGGACTAAGCGGGTTTCCGCCTGGGCGGACGATATCACTGATAACAATCGGTTGAATTTTAGTAGTACTTGAAGACACTGTCGACTGATGGTCGAAGGCAAAGTTTGTATTTGTATCGCTCTCACTCATATTTATTTCGTCACTTTTATTAGTATTTACAGTTAATTTTCCATCTTCTTCGATATATTTATTCTAATACCTCTTGTGCTATCTAGCAAGTCAGATGATAATATATCGAGACTATCTGTTTGGCTCTCTAATTATAAGCTAAAAGTTAAAAGGTTGAAGGCTCGGCCAGCTAGTACTCGAATTAATAATTATATGTAAGAAAATATTGGATAACAAATGGATTTTCTAGACCCTAAAAAGAATTATCGTCATGCAGTAATGCTTTACGTTGGCTATTTTCTTATTGCAATAGCCGTAACCCTAACGACGATCATCTTAGTCTACTTGGCCTATGGCTTTGGTTTAGGTAAAAACGGTAAGATTATCCAAAATGGCCTACTCTACTTATCCAGCCAACCAAATCCGGCCACTGTTTACGTTAACGGTAAACAAGTTAGCAATAGAACTAACACTCGATTAGTCCTTCCTGAAAATATATACAAGATTGAGTTAACCGAACAAGGTTATAGAACTTGGAGTAGATCGATTGAGATCGATGGCGGCACAGTTGTTCGGTATGATTACCCGTTCCTAATACCGAACAAGCTTTCTAGCACTAGCCTTAAATCATATTCTTCAGCACCAGGGCTGGTGACTCAGAGTTTAGACCGCCGCTGGGTAGTTGTCGAGCAGCCGGGCTCTATTAGTAATTTTGAATTATATGATCTCAATGCTCCAACAAAACAACCAACTACGATTTCGGTGCCTAGTGGCGTACTTACAAAGGCAACGTCGAGCGAATCAATCAGTCTAGTTGCTTGGTCTAATGATAATCAGCACGTATTACTGCTTCACAACTACGACTCTAAATCTGAATATATAATGCTCGATATTGCCGATCCAACGCAGTCATTTAATCTCTCTCAGAAGCTTAACGGAGTTGATTACACAGCCGTTAGTCTAAATAACGAAAAGTACGACCAGTACTATTTATATGACAGCGGTACTAAAGTCTTAACTAAAGATTCTCTCGGCTCTCCGACCCAGGTTACGCCAGTACTAAGCAATGTGCTTAGCTTCGATACCTATCAGTCTAATACTGTTATTTATGCAACGACAACCGCTGCGGCAGCTGGTAAGGTCAACATCGACATTTTAGATGGAAACCAAAACTATCATATCAAAACTTTCAATGCGGGCTCTACTTATTTGCTCGATATGGCAGGCTATAATGGCACAATTTACGTTGCTGCTGGTGCTGCAAGCGAAAACAAAGTCTATATCTACGAGGACCCAGTCAGTCAGCTTCAGGCAACTCCAAAACAAGCACCTGTTCCGTCACAGGTCTTATTCGTTACTAACCCAAACTATCTAAGCTTTTCAAATAATGCCCAGTTCATTGTTGCTGAAGGTGGACAACAGTTTGGAGTTTACGATATCCAAAATGGTCATGGTTATAACTACACCTCCACCTTGCCGCTAGATAGTCCGCAAGTTCATGCAACTTGGATGGATGGAGATCGGCTGACATACATTAGTAACTCTAAAGTAGTTATCTTTGACTATGACCATAACTACCAGCAAACTTTAGCTGCTAGTGCCCCACAGTACTTACCGTTTTTTGACCCTAACTATAAGTTTATGTATAACTTAGCTCAAGATAAGAGTAACTTTAGCTTTAATCAGACTTCCCTGTTAGCTAAGCCCTAGATTTAGATAGTTTTCTAAAGCCGATAACGACTATCGCGATTACTAGTCCTGTTAAGACGACTTTTCCTTCGGTAGAATCAATAAATCTGGACCATAATGATGGTCCGTTTCCTGGGAGGCTCGTTGGGCCGGTTGAGGTTGCTATTGAAGCTTCTGCTGTGGTGTTAGTATTTGGATTGGGGCTTATTTGCTGACCTACCACGACTAATCTGTTGATGCTAGTTCCTGGTGGGTCACAAGTTATTAAAGTAGCGGTTGCAGTTTGCCCACTGACTGGCCCAAGAACTCCAACATCATTTGGACTTACAACAGTAGTCGAGATTACCTTGTATATGTAGACGGTATGGTTATAGCTTAAATAAAATGTATCGCCATTGACTATGGTGTGGAGTAGTACAAAAGCAAATTTATATTTACCGGGGTTAAAAATGTTATTACTTGAATGTCCGAAGAAGGCCGAATTACCGTTTTGACCCGGTAAAACAGTTGTTGGATAATGGACGACACCGGCTTCAAGATCGTTTTCTATTGTTGCCTCATCTGTCGTCGTAACACTGTAGTCGACAGGTATCTGAACGTTAATCTTTGGAATAATGACTTGTGGTGATGAAGCTATGGCAACGCTATCTGAACCAATTATTATTGGGGTGGCAGATGCTGTTCTACTTGGCTGTATAAATGGTGCGATGATAATTTCGTTAAAGAAGCTAAACAGAAAGATTATGATAATTACGGCGCCAAGGCCTAAACCAAACAGAAGTGACTGGACATGATGCTTGGCTTTTAGCTGTCCGTTAGCAGTAACCTTATTCTTAATAGTCCTAGATATCTTACTAGCTTTGGTCTGATCGGTTTTGGTTTTTGGTTGATAATGATTGGCTGTCGTGACTTGGTTCTTTAGTTTGGCTAGATCTTGGCTTGGGGTTACTGATTTAAGGTTTCGGCTTAGTACTTGATTACTGGCGTAGAATTCTTCCCAGACAACTTTTTTTTCATCGTCAGGTAGCGATACATAATATTTATGCCACTCTGTTTGAATCGTTGCTATGCTTTTTCCAGAGTTAATTAGCTGGCGCATAAATTCTTGATGCTTTGAAGTCGGGCTTATTATCTTAACTTCAGCCGCCTCAAGCTTGGCGTCTGGTTCCGTTTTATAGATGTCGCTTATTTTAGATCTAATTAAGTCAGTAGCGACATCTGCATCAGTTTTCTTATCTGGCATACTTTTAATCTAGTTTGCTTCCCTATGCTTTATATAACGAGCTATTTATGGCTGATAGCCTAAGCTAGCTCAGTTGATCTAAGTATAGTACAATGACCTCTTGTAGCCTACCGTTGAATAACCATACTGCAAAAGACGGTTATGTTTGCAACGGGCGAGTGGCGGAATTGGTATACGCGCACGACTCAAAATCGTGTTCCTTACGGATTGAGGGTTCGATTCCCTCCTCGCCCACCAGAGTTATTTTCTTGTTGAAAACAAGAAAAGTGCCGTAGTCAGAGCTTCAAACGGCTTGCCAGGATTTTGTATTAACCATACTGACGCATAACTAGTTGCTTCTATCCTCCAACTATCAAGACCATCATTGGTCTTTGTCGACGAGACCATACCGTTACAGGCAGCTAATATGTAACCTAAGTGCTGGGTGATGTAGTAAGCGCCAGTCTTGGCGCTAATAAGGTGTAGTGCTTCAACTAGTTGAACTAAGTTCATTGACGTCGTTACAGCAATATCGGGCATTATTTTAATGAATATCTTTTGGATTTGAGCTATTGTTCCGACGATTATCGTCTGGTTACGCTGGGCTATAGTAACTGGGTTATTAATAAAAGCATCAAGCGCATCCTTGGTCAGCGCCAACTGCCCTTTATAGTCATTTACAAAAGCCTCGAGCAGCATTGAGGTTTCACTGTTTCTGCCGATATCTCCAGCCAACATGGTTATGTCAGACCAACTAGCATAGTCTATAAACTCGGCCAGTGATTCCTTAGCAAAGCTACCACTTGGTGTGCTTGGGCTATACTCTGCTTCAATAAATAGTTTACCAATCAGTTTTCGAAGAGCGTTAGGCATCAGCACTCTAACTGATCCGGCTCCAGCCTTCATTGCTTCTTGAAAAGCTTTGGCTGGCCCAGCGAAGCCATGGACGTTACCGCCAATTATAAGCAACTTTCCTGCATGGTTGGTGTGCTCAGGCTGGCTCCAGATGAGATCATCAAAGATTGCAGTCTTTTGGTCTTGTTTAAGCCAATAACTATTTTCGTTTTGAGACATGCTGTTTGCCTATAGATCTATATCGATACTAATCGGACAATGATCTGAGCCGGTAATATCGGCATGAATTGATGCGGCAGCCAATTTTGGCTTTAGAATCTTAGAAATTAAGAAGTAGTCTATTCTCCAGCCAACGTTTCTTGCTCGGGCATTTGCGAAGTGTGACCACCAAGTGTAGAAGCCATTTCCCTGCTTAAAAACTCTTAAAGTATCGACCAGGCCGTGATCGATAAAGGCTTGGAACCCTGACCGTTCCTCATCAGTAAAGCCTTTCTTCCCCCGATTTGGTTTGGGATTAGCTAGATCATCTTCGGTGTGGGCGACATTTAGGTCACCACACAGTACTACTGGTTTAGTTTCTTCTAGCTCCTGTGCATAGCCAAGAAAAGCTGGATCCCAGTGTTTGTGCCGTAGGTTTACTCGGCTAAGATCATCTTTAGCGTTGGGGGTGTAAACAGTAACTAGATAGAAGTTCGTATACTCAGCGGTGAGTACTCTGCCCTCTAGATTAGGATCGCCATATACATCACCTGTGACTTTATATTTTTTAACTATATTTTCTGGAAAACCGTCTCTAACAGAGAGTGGCTCAACTTTGGACAATATGGCCGTACCTGAGTATCCAGGCTTTTCTGCCGGATACCAAAATGCTCGATAGTCTTTTAGTTCTAGATTAATTTGGTCGACTTTTGCCTTTATTTCTTGGAGGCAGATAATGTCAGGCTTTTCTTTTTCCAGAAAGTTAGCAAATGCACCCTTATTAATGACTGCACGTATTCCGTTGACGTTCCAGGAGTATATCTTCATTTTCAAGTATAAAGTATAGCGTTATGCCCTACTATTTGCTAGACTGTAGAGTAATAAATGAGTTCAAAGCCCTATAAAAGACTTTTGCTTAAGATCTCAGGTGAACAACTTGCCGGTGAGTATGAGTTTGGTGTTGACTCTAAAATTGCCGACTTTTTAGCTAAGGAAATTAAAAAAGTAACTGCTACCGGATGTCAGGTAGTAGTAGTTGTTGGCGGCGGTAATATGGTTCGTGGCGCAGAGGTTGCAGGGCATGGCATAAGAAGAGTCACTGCCGATCAGATGGGGATGCTCAGTGGGCTTATTAACTCGATGTGTCTAACTGATGTGTTTGAGGCTAATGACATGGCAACCAGGTGTCTTAGTAGCCTATATGCCGAGCAGGTTGCTGAATCATATTCATATAGGCGAGCCGAAAAGCACCTTCAATCCGGCCGAGTAGTAGTAGTTGCTGGTGGAACAGCAAGACCATACTTTACTCACGATACTGCGGCCGTTAGCTACGCTCTTGAACTAGACTGCCAATTAGTTCTAAAGGCTACAAATGTCGAAGGAGTCTACGATAAGGATCCTAATGCATTTGATGATGCACTAAAAATAGATAATCTTAGCTTCCAGGACGCTGTAAGTAATGAAGCGATCAAGGTCATGGACAAGGCTGCCCTAGGTCTTGCTCTTGAACACCAAGTTCCGATTGTCGTGTTTAACCCAATGAAGGAAAGTAATTTCTATAGAGTTAGCCAAGGCGAGCCTGTCGGCACAATGATATCTTAAGAAAGCCTAATGGGTTACTTGCTCGGTCGCGTTTATTAGCACAATAAGCTCATTTATGCCCTTTTGTAGCTTATCTACGTAAGGGGCAAAGTCAGCTTTGATGTCTTTAAGTTGACCGTCTTCATTTCTCATTTCACCAGTGAATGCAAAGTCCGGACTTGTAGCCGTCGGTCTCATTTTTAGTCGCTCGGCAACTTGTTTTAGTTGAACTGAAGCTGATGTTCCACCACCAAATCCATAACTAGTAATCATAACTGGCTTATCGGTCCACTCTTGAAACAGGTAATCGATTGCATTTTTTAAAGATGCAGGGTAACCGGCATTATATTCACTGGTCAAGAATATGAATCCATCAGCTTGGCTGATTTTTTCGCTCCAGGCTTTCGTGTAATCATGCTTATAGTCGTGCATTGAGGGGTGTAGTGGTTCGTCAAACATAGGTAGGTCCCATGTCTTTATGTCGATAATTTCAAATTCGATGCCGCCCTCGTGTTTTGGTAGATTCTCAATCATCCAGTTGGCTATTGTTGGGCTAATTCTTGTAGGTCGTGTACTACCTAATACTAACTGTACTTTCATCTGTCGTTACTCCGTTTTAATTTATATACTTTGTATATCCTTTGACTATACAAAGTAAAGTCAGGATGCATTTAATATTACTATACAAAGTAAAGTATTGCAAACATCATAATCCCTTGTATCAGTTAGAGGAGCTAAGAAACAAGCTCAGAGGGCATACTATCGCCAATAAAATCAATTGACGATTGCCAGTCGCATCTCTCTGCTGCCTGATCGATCAAGTCGAGGCCAACCCACATAAGTTGTGCATATGCAGTACCTAGAGCTCTGAGATAACTATCATCTTCAATCAGTTCATGTCGAACCAGCGATCTTACTGCGCATAGCATCAAGTTTGCTTCCGGGCCAGAAAATTCAACAGGCTTTTTACTTTCAAAACCACCCCTTACATCACATAGACGACCTATTTTGGAAAACAGTAACTTGGTTGAAAATCTTCTGATTAATCCATCGTAGGCTTCTGCGTAATGGTTAGTTGCTCTATAAGCAAGACACCAATCTTCTCTCATGTCGAGGGTGACAGTCGGGACTTTGTCGAAGCTAAATAGTGCCATATAATTTTCGCTCTTTAATTTTAAAAGTTAATGGTGGAACACACAGGTCTGGAACTCTACCACCGTCTCATATTTTAGCAGTTTCAAGAAGAAAATGAGACAAATGAGACACAGCAGCCATATACGAGCGTGTCCCTTTCTTAAGGACTAATGGGGTGGTAGTTTTTTGAAGGAAACTTTCCAACAATCAGATTATATGTTGAAGACAATACATTAATTGAACTTTGTGGGATATTCAGCCTGCTTTGACGAAAGTACAGGCAAAGTAATCATTGATAGCATTTATAGTCCCTGAAACAGCCAGTCTCATCACCTCGTTTACCGGCTAGAAGATTTTACGTCTTGATTGGCAAAGTTATGCTTAGAACTAGTGCCTGAAGGTCTACAATATTAAATGGCTTGCCAAGAAATTGGTATGCCCCGATACCTTTCTTCTCAGCTTTAAAAACATTGTCGAGCGTATCGTCTGCCGTAAGCATAACTACTCTGGTATTAGCTAAACGTATATCTTTATGCAGTATATTCATGAAGTCCCAGCCACTCTTATTGGGCATGTGCAAGTCGAGAATAATAACGTCTGGGTTTATACGTTTTGCTTGTTGGATGCCCGAAGTTGCATTTGTGCTTTCTGTGACTTCAATGTCTATATATTCTTGTTCTTGAAGGGCAAGACGAATTGACTCTCTGATAGCAGCGTCATCATCAACTATTAAAACCTTTATTGTTGGCTTAGTCATAAACTCTTTAGCACTCCATTGCCTATAGTATAGCTTACCTCAAGGTTGCCGGAGTGCTAGGAGGCTTATTAGCATATTTTGCAACGACTGCTAGTAGGTGTTCCATCTGGAAAGGTTTGGCAATAAAGCCATCAGCACCACAATCTTTGGCAATTTGTTCAGTATCTTTAGAGGCAGAAACCATAATGACAGGAATGTGTTTAGTTGTAGAAGTGTCTTTAATGAGTTTACAAATATCTCTACCATCCACACCGGACATCCAAATATCCAGAAGTAGTAAGTCCGGCAATGGTTCATTCATGTCATGTGCTGTTGCTCCATCAATTGTCGTTTCAACCTCGTACCCTTCCTCTTCAAGCATAATCTTAAGAGCATCTAAGATAGCGGGATTATCATCAGCAACTAATATTTTTTTCTTCACTTAGTGTATTTTTTCTGCTTGCTTTTTGTATCACCTAAACTGGACTTAGGTTTGGTCGTAGGCAAAGAGAACCAGAAGGTTGAGCCTTTTGCTTTTTTGCTTGGTCTGCTTGTGATAATCCTACTCCAAAATCTTGGACGCACAGCATTACATTGTCTTTATCAACAATTGTCTTAATAATAATTTTATCCGAACTAGGCGAGTATTTAATGGCATTTGTCATAAAATTTGTGAGTACCTGACCTAAGCGATCGCGGTCCCCAAAGACTTTTATTGAGGGTTGCGGTTTTTCCACAATGTGATGTTTTTCGGTTGTCCGCTGCAACTCTTCGACAGTTTCTTTGATTAGCCCATTAAAATCAAAATAACTTTCATGAAACTGTATTTTGCCTGCTTCAATCTTAGTTATATCCAGTAAATCACCTATAAGGTTAGTAAGCTTATCTAGCTGCGAATCCATTTTTTCGACCAACTCTACTGATTTCATATCCTCGGCCTTGCGGAATCTTTGCCCTAGAATCTGGGTATATGCCTTAACGCTGGTTATGGGAGTTTTGAGTTCGTGTGACGCAACGCTAATAAACTCATCTTTTTGCTGTTCAAGTTGTTTTCGTTCGGTAATATCTTCGATGGCCAGCAGAATAAGAGACGTTTTATCCGGTCCTTGTTTAAGGGTTAGGGCATTCAAAAGCATGGTCTTTTGACCAATGTCCGTAAAGTCATGCTCCACCACAAAGTCCTCAATTGTGTTCTTTTCGGGCAGAATTTCTTCAAGCAGTACGCGAAGTTTTGGAATGTCCCATTGTCGGTTTCCTAGGTCATAAAGCAATCTGTTTTCGGTATCATTCGGTGCTACTTTGAAGGCGTTATAGAATGCCTCATTGGCAGATATGATTCTTAGGTCCTTATTCAGAACCAATAATGGCCCTCGCACTGTCCGAATAATCGCGTCGGCATAATCACGGGTAATTGTTACTTCTTCGTTCATGACATTCAGTTCGCTGATAATTTCATTGGTATATTCCTGAGTCAGTGCCACCGCTTCTTTTAGTTTTATTATCTTTTTTTGGCGAGGAGCGTGACTGGATTCATCAGATTGAGTTATGATTGCTTCTTGAGAAATTAAAGGAGCGTTATCCATATCGGCTTGTGCGTCGATAGCTTTTCGTAAATTATCAGTCGCAGGAATAAACGTTTTTTTAGGAGGTTTGCTTTTCATAGGCTGTGTTTTCTGCTTAAGTGTTTTCACGAGTTTTGCTTATCCATATATGTTCAATTATAGCTCAATAGGTTAGATAATTTGCACGTCGGGGTTGTTACACACTCTATAGACGTCACCTTCTAGCGGTTGACTGGACTCACGCAAAGCTACCAGAACTTGGACATCACTCGCGGCAACCCTGTTACAATATTCACTCTCGTTTATTGTCATAGATAAAAGCTTTATAAATCCTCTACGTTTTTATTTAATAGTTTTAAGAGACCCCCTTTAGAAGGTCTCTTAAAATGTTATGAGTAACGATTTCTTAATCTTTGGGCAAGGTGCCTAAATTGTCGCTTTATATCATAACTATTTTCTAATAGTTCAGCTTCGAGTTCAGGCGGCGTATCACTAGAATCATCATCACGAGGTTCACTGGAGTTATATAGATACTGCTCAAAGAATACTTTTGACTGTTTTTGCTGTTTGTTCTTTATTGTCGAATAGTCCTGAGACATATTTACCCTCTCTTATTAGTTTTATAGTACAATACCTAGCAATTTCGGTAACACCTCCCTAACTGTGTACGAAATAATGTTAGCTTGTACTCCTAGCATAGTGCTACTGCTTTTAGTTGTATGTGCGCATGGACACAAGTTTAATTGTGTTCATGCGTATATAATAGTCATATGGCTACACACACATCGGCTGGTATGCCGACTCGAGAAACCAGAGACGAAAGTATTATCGCCCACTTTAGTGATGGATCACCTGTGTACTTTTCAAGCGGAGAAACCATTATTAGTGGCATTGATGAACCCGAGGGTGTATATCTTATTAAAAGTGGTTTCGTTAAGGCGTATTCTGTGTCAGAAGCTGGTCATAGTAACCTCTTGTTGATTCACAAGGCTGGTGAATTCATACCAATGCCTTGGGCTTTGGATGGAGCGCATACCACGGGGTTGTACTATGAGGCAATGACAGACGTTACAGCACTCAGAACTTCCAAAGATAAACTGCGCAGCGCTATGGGCATCAATAGCTGGCTCTCTCAAGAGGTATTAAAGCAAACTGTAAGTATAATTACTGTTTATACTCAGAGGATACAAACTTTAGAATTTCGGTCAGCTCGTGGAAGAGTTATTTCGGAGTTGCTATGTCTAGCCGAAAGATTTGGCAAAAACGGTGGCACAGAGATCATTATTTATGCTCCCATAACTCATCAGGATGTAGCTGATTCTATAAATATGACACGCGAGACGGCAACTAGAGCTTTGGTATTACTTTCTAAAGAAGGACTTTTAGGCCAAAAGGACCATCTTTTTATGGTTCTGGACTTACCTAAGTTACAAGCAGCGCTAAGTTAAAAAGTTAACTATATTAGCTTAAAGTCCTGGACTTCCGCCACTGTTGCGGTACCCTGTCCTTGATGGAACTAGCACTAACTCAACAGATACCACAAGTAGCGAAAACAGCACCAATTCGCTGGTGTTTGTATGCGAGTAAATCTTCAGAGCAGGACGAACGCCAAGAGCCCTCTCTATCGAGCAACAAATCAAGGAAATGGAGCTACTTGCCGACCATTGGGGCATAAAAATAGCTGAAGTCCGCAAAGAAAGCCATTCATCAAAGGAGTCAGGCACCCGCCCGGTCTATAACCGATTCATTAAGAACATACAGCTTAGCTATTTATAACTATATCTTTGGCGGAGGGAGAGGGATTCGAACCCTCGAGGGCTATAAACCCAACACGCTTTCCAAGCGTGCGCCATAGGCCACTAGGCGACCCCTCCTAATTGGCCAATAAAACCATCTTAATACAATACGTTAATTATGTTTAGAAGCAAGAAATTTTTGGCTCTAATATAAGCAAATATATTGTTGTAATAGTAATTTACTACAAAACTACCTTGCGGCGGATACAAATAAGGGGTTAAACTAGGGTTATATATGGCCCTGATTAAACTTGAAGACGTCAGTAAACTGTACGGCTTCGGCGATGCTACTAACGTAGCACTCGACGAAGTTAACTTAGTTATTGAAAAAGGTGAATTTATTGCTGTCATGGGTCCGAGTGGCTCTGGTAAGAGTACGCTGATGAACGTTATCGGCTTGCTCGACCGACCAAGTCAAGGAAGGTATATCCTTGAAGGTCGATCAGTAGCTAGGCTCAGATCAGATCAGTCAGCTAAACTAAGGCGCGATTCGATTGGTTTTATATTCCAATCCTTCAATTTGTTAAATCGACTCACCGTGCTAGAGAACGTCGCCCTTCCTCTTGCCTACAAGGGAGTTAGCGTGACCAAACGCAACAAGCAAGCCAGCGCGATACTAGACCGAGTTGGTATTCAGAGTCGAGAATATTTTTATCCAAGCCAGTTAAGTGGCGGCCAAGCACAGTGTGCTGCAATCGCCCGAGCTCTAGTTAATAGTCCGAAGTTAATTATTGCCGATGAGCCGACAGGCAACCTAGATAGTGCTGCCTCAAGACTAGTTATGGAGCTTCTTAGTGAAATTCATAAAACTGGAAATACTATCCTGTTTGTTACTCATAATCCTGAATTAACCCGTTATGCAACACGTGTTGTCTATATGCATGACGGCGCCATTATTCATGATGAGAAAACATCTCTCGGCCACGTTGCGCCAAGAGCTAGACGAGTTCTCTATACCCTACCCGTCAAGACAGAAGATGATGATCTAGCGGGTGTTTCAGCGCTGATGAAAGCGATCCCGTCTAAACCCTCAACCAGTAGGCGCAACAAGAAAACTAAGCCCAAGAATGGCCGCACGTCTAAGAAGAAGATTGGTGTTAAATGAAATCATTAACTAAAGGTCAATTAAAGTCTGGAGTCGATGCCTTTAGAAAGGCAAAGCTTCGTAATTTCTGGACGATGCTTGGGATTATTATAGGTGTGGCGTCTGTAATCTTAGTCATAGCAATATCTGAAGGAGTTAAGCAGCAAATTAACGGTCATATCAATCATATTGGTGCCGATATCATTACCGTTCAGCCAAATGCAGTTCATGTCGGAGGTTCAAGCTATGATAGCGTTACGCTACTATCTGGTATCAACGTAAGTGGCAGCTTATCTTCTAAAGATGTTACCAGCATCACTAACACCAAAGACGTTAGTCAAGTTGCTCCACTTAGTGCAATGACAGCGAGTGTAAAAGGAAATCAAGGCAGCTATAAAAGCGCGGTAGTTATTGGTACGACACCTAATTTTGCGAGCCTAGTTAACCAACAGATGCAAAACGGAGTTTTCCTAACCGATAATGACGATACTACTAACGGTGTTGTCATTGGTAGTCAGACAGCTATTGATCTATTTAACGAAGATGTACCACTAGGCCTTACTCTCTACATTAATGGACAGCCATATATTGTTCGAGGGGTGCTAAGCAGTTTCCAGGCTACCCCACTTAGCAGTGGCGCTGAGTTTAATAAGGCTGTTTTTATAACCTATACAAATGCCCAAGCTCTAACCAGCAATACTGCGACTACCTACCAGATCCTAGTAAAACCTACTAGTCCTAGTCAAACGGCGGCTGTACGTGCACGGGTATATAATCGATTATTGTCTAGTCATGGAGGCCAGGCAGACTTTAGTGTTCTTGATCAGCAGCAGACCTTAGCTAATAGTAGTGCGGTATTAACACTAGTTACTAAAATGATCATTGGCGTAGCAGCAATTTCTTTGATTGTTGGCGGTATTGGAATCATGAACGTTATGTTGGTGTCTGTAACCGAGCGAATGCATGAGATTGGTATCAGGAAGGCTCTCGGTGCGACCAATAGACAAATACTCAATCAGTTTATGATTGAAGCAACGATGCTATCTTTGATCGGCGGTCTTATAGGTGTGTTATGTGCCTTTATAGTAGACATTATGCTCAGGGTGTTAACCAACCTGCGGCCAATCATCAGCTGGCAAATAGTAGTGCTTGCCTGCCTAGTATCGATTGGTATTGGGGTCATCTTTGGCTCATTCCCAGCCCTAAAGGCAGCTAGACGAGACCCAATTGAAGCCCTGAGAGCCGAGTAGATTAATACTTAGAAATAGTGACCGTAGTAATACCAGAAGTGTCTTAAGATAACACCGGCAATAATTAAGAACCAGAGAAAAAGTAGATCAAGGTGATGTTTTCTAACCCACCCATAAGCTGGCCCAAGTTTTTTAGGCAAAACAATATGCCCCTCATCAATGTTATAGAGGGTGACGTACCAAAAAGTGGTTATAACAATTACCCAGACGCCCATACAGTAGGGACAAAGTGCGTGGATAGAGAAAACACTACTAATAAATAGATAGTGGATAAAACCAATACCTAAAATCGCCCCAATCTCTAGGCCAATCCAGAACCAACGCTTAAATTTTGCTCCGGCAACCATGGCCATACCGATAGTTACTAATACCGAGAATGCTACTAGTCCAATGAACGGGTTAGGAAAGCCGAGCGAACTACCCTCTTTTGATTTTATGACACTGCCACAACTTAAGATTGGATTAAGATTACAACTAGGCTTGTATGAGGCATTTTGGGCAATTTTTATACTGTCTTGGGTAAGAGTAAATGACGCAATTAAGCCGAGTATACCGGCAATAATTAAGATATATTTAAGGTTGTTTTTAATCGATGGTTTATATTTTGCCATAAGTTCTACTAGCTCATTATAACAAATATATTTAGATTTTTTTATTGAGCACAGTTTCCTGTACTAACCTTAGTATTTTGTGATTCTGCATGAGATATAGCTGGCTTTATCTGGTTTGCGGTCAGTGCGTAGCCAACTTGCTTATATGAGGTAGATTGGGCAAATACAATACCAAGTACATCGCCATTCTTTTCGATAAGTGGGCCGCCTGAATTCCCTGGGATGACGTTAGCTTTTAGTTCATAGACGCTTCTGGTGGTCGTACCGTTGCTGTAAATGTTTCGCCCAACTGCGTTAAATTCATTGAGCACAGCGGCTGGTGTTGCGCTAAGTCCGCCGCCCCCAGGGTAACCAATAACTACTCCAGGAGTTCCCTGAGCGGCAATGGAGCTATCAATAACTAACGGTTGATTAGCCAAATTGGAAACTTCAAGGATTGCAAAATCTAGATTGGGATCAAACCAAATAGCTCTTGCGCTGTGTGTACCATTGGCATCATAAACATAAGGCTGCTTTATGCCGGCCACCACATGAGCATTAGTGGCTACTAAGTTTGATCCGACAATAAAACCAGAGCCCTCGACTATTCCACCACAACCTAGTCCTTGGACTTTTACTACCGAACCGGCATCCTGATTAACAGCCGCTTGCATGCTTCCAAGGCTAGGTAGGTTGATTGAGTTAGTTGGAGCTGGCTCGTTGCCAATAAAGACCTGTGGGAAGCCGTTAGGGTCTATTAATGAACCTAAATCTGAAACTATGTTTGGTGCGCCTGGTAAATGCTTATCCAAAAGGCCTATAATCGCTGACTGATCGACAGCAGTTTGAAATAATGGTACTGATAGTGACCCAATGATTGCAGCACATAACCAAATACTAAAAAATATAGTGATAACGCTAATCACTGAACCGAACAAGTTATCGACAGTGTTGAGTTTTTTCAAATGCAGTTTATTTTTTAAATAGATACCAATAAATTCACCGATCAATAGGAATACAAAAGCAAGTCCGAGAGTTGTCGCTAGTGTAATAAGCGTTCGCGTAAAAGTAGTGTGTGCAAGATTAATAACTTTTGGTTGAATTGATGCGCCAATAAACAGTCCGGTAAAAAAGCCGACAGTTGAAAAAAGCTGTCTGAGCGAACCAATTTCAAAGCCACGAAATATTGCGGTCAGTGCCAGTACTACGATGATTAGATCTAGAATTAGCCCATCACTCATATCTTTGCTCTAGACTAAACCGCGGCTAAATCCAATAGGTAGCATTATTAGACCTAGTCCAATGCAGTACAAGCCAAATGGCCTATAGGAAGACTTTTTAAAGTAGCCATCTAAGAATTTAACAGAAATGTAGGCGGCTATTCCAGCACAAAGCGCACCTACTAGCATTGGTCCATGCATGCCAGCAGATTTACTACTCAGTACATCGGGCAGCTTATATAAGCCTGCACCAAGAATTACTGGAGTAGCAAGAAGGAAGGAGAACTCAGCCGCTTCGTCTCTTTTAAGACCGCTAAGAACGCCGCCAATCATGGTGATTCCTGAACGGCTAATACCAGCTAGTAGTGCCCCAACTTGGGAAACGCCGATGATTGCTGCCCGTTTTAAAGTTAAGCTATCACTAATATGGCCTTCTCTGCTGCCGTGTTGCTTATATACCCTATTCTTGCCCTTATGGTTAATGTAGTAGTCGCCATAAAGTAGCATTACACCATTTAGAAATATAAAGATGATAGCGCTCAGCGGCTTAGCAAACTGTTTTTGCAGTAGACTTTCGAAAAGCAGTCCGACTAAAGCTGCCGGTATGGTCGCAAAGACTAATAGCCAACCAAGCTTCGCATCTTTATTATCAAGAGAACGAGTTGATAGTGATTTAGCCCAGGCCCCGATGATTCGATACCATGTTTTGCGGTAATAAATAAATAAGGCTAAGGCTGTAGCAACGTGGACGACAACTAAAAATAGCAGAAAACTTGAACCTTTTTGAGTAGAGCCATCAAGTACATTCTGCCAGCGAAACAGATACGAAATCAATATTGAATGTCCGAGACTTGATACCGGGAAAAGTTCTGTTACACCCTGAAATAGCCCTAAGATAATTGCCTGAAAGTATGTAATCATATTTATTGTTCCTTTTGGTTATAGTTTAGCAAAGTTCTTAAGTATTTTCTGGGCCATTACTGCCAATTGGGTAAATTTTTAGATCCTCAGCAGAGGCTTGCCATGACTTGAGTATAGGCCCCAGTACTTCCCAACTTCTTATGACTTCTGCACTTGATGCAAATAGCGCCTGATCGCCTCTAATAGCATCAACTAAAACTCTTTCGTAGGCATCTGGCTGGCCATGATCGTCAAAAGTATGTTTATAGCTGAACTCCATTGTTGCAGTCTGAACTCTGTTATCTAGACCTGGCTGCTTAACATAGAGCTCGATATCTATACCCTCGTTTGGCTGGATATGTATAGTGAGTTTGTTGCCGGTAATTGTTCCTGGCTCAATAAAGTCTATGGTTATGTCAGTGCTTTTAGTCGTCAGCTCCTTCCCTGTTTCTAAAATCATAGGCACGCCACTCCAGCGACCATTGTCTATAAATAGCTCTAGCCTGGCATAGGTTTCGGTCGTCGATTTTGGGTTATCTACTTCTTGCTTGTAGCCTTCATATTGGCCTCTTGTACTAAAACTAGCTACTTCATGTTCAGCCATCGGGATAATTGAATTAAATAGTTTAAGTTTTTCACTGTGGATTTGTTCCGAGTTTGTTATTTCTTCGGGCATTTCCATGGTGGTTAGAGCCAGAAGCTGTAGCAAATGGCTCTGGACTAAGTCACGAAGCGCCCCAACGTGCTCATAAAAATTAGCTCTACCCTCAATTCCTATTTTCTCAATTGCTCGAATGTGGATCTTGGAGATCAGTTTGTTGTCCCAAACATCATTAAATATTGGGTTGAATTTTCTGAAGGTCAAAATATTTTGCGCTGTTTCTTTGGCCAGGTAATGATCGATTCTAAATACCTGGCTTTCATCAAAATATTTTGCGGTATTATCTATTAGTTCTTTTGCCGAGGCCAGGTCATAGCCGAAAGGCTTTTCTACCAGTAGATGACTTTTTGCGTTGTTGTGCTTGCAGCTACCGGAAAGTCCTGACTTACCTAAGAGCTTAACTATAGTTCCAAAAACTTGTGGTGGTATAGATAAGTAAAACAGTCGATTAAAGCACATTCCTTTCTCTTCTTCGTAATCATCAAGTTTTGCTTTGAGGTCTTTATAGGCGTCATGATCACCAGGATCCAGCTTTACTATTTCAAATATAGAGTGGAAGTTCTTTAGTGCCTCTGGATCGGAAGCTTTATCATCCTCAGACCCATATAGATCAATGCTGTCGAGTAGATCATCCGAGGATAGCTTCTTTCTAGATGTTCCGATTATATGGATATCCCTGGGTAATAGACCATTTTTTAATAGGTTGTATAGGGCGGGCAGTACCTTACGTTTTGCTAAATCACCACTTACGCCAAAGATAACAATAATTGTTGGTTCTTTAAGTTGATTAAATACTTTTAGTTCCATACTTAGTTATTTAGTTTATGACCACCAAACTTATTTCGAATCGCAGCCAGTAGTTTGGTTGAGTAATTAATAGCCCCATTCTCGGAGTCAATCCTTACCTGAAATGAATCATTTATTGCTGGCATATCAATACCTAAGTCTTTGGCAGTTTCAAGAGCCCATGCGGCTTCTCCAGTTTGGGCGACCTTGCCCTCTATGCCATCAAGCTCAGGATTTTCATGCATAATTTCTAAGACTAATTCATTTAGCCATGAGGTAACAACACTGTGGTGTTGCCATACTCGGGCGGCTGATTCTAGGTCAATTCCTTGGTAAGGTCCTTCTTTCAAAAGTCTATAACCTTCGCTGAGGCTTTCCATCATGCCATATTCAATTGCGTTATGTGTCATTTTTACAAAATGACCACTGCCAGTCTCACCAAAATAGGCATAATCACCTTCTGGTGCAGCTAAAACTTTTAGGGCTGCTTCGATCTCATTAAATGATTGCTTGCTATCTGAACCAGCCATCATTGCAAAACCGTTTTGATATCCCCAAATGCCACCACTAACTCCAACGTCAATGAAGCTACAGCCTTTTTGAGATACTAGCTCTGAGCGCTTAATACTTAATCGGTAATCTGAATTGCCGCCATCTATTAGAATGCTGCCACTAGGTACTATTTCAAGCCACTCCTGCAAGTGTTGATCAGTAACGTCTGACGGTAACATTAACCAGATAATAACGGTTTCATCTGGATCAAATTTATCTATAACTTCTTGTTTAGTATAAGCGGCAACTGCGCCATGGCTGACAGCCAGCTCAATCGGTTCAGGGCTTCGGTTGTGGGCAATTAAGGTAATCCCCTGGTCACTAGCTTCACTCAACTTTTGTGCTATTTGGCCACCCATGCGGCCAAGTCCGTGTACAGCGATCCTCATAGATGACTACCCTCCTAGTTGATCATTATATACGTATACGGTTTTAATATCCTGTAAGATTTTTGCTGGTAACTGACTATATTCCAATTCGTTGCGTTCAATATCTTTTAGAGTCTTGGCCTTGTTTTTACCGAAACAAAAGACAAAGGCTATATCGATCGATTTTAGGGCTTCAAGACTGAGACTAATTCGCTTAAATTTTTCTGCTTTAAAGTATACGACATCACTGATCAGGCCAATCACTGGACTGCCCGGTAGGATACCGGCGATATGGCCGTCATCGCCAACTCCGAGCTGGCCGACAACCATGGCGGTCTCGTTCATTGCTCTTTTGTATGCTTGGCCTATACGACTAATTGTCTGAGAGATACTTTGATCATCAATTAGGGTTTTGTAGAAGGTGGCATTTTTTTGATCAAAACCAGAGTCAACTAACTGAGTGAAGTTAGAATCTGGATGTCCTTCGGAACCATAACGCTCGTCGGCTAGTATCATTATTAAGTTTTTACTAAGCTCATTATCTATCCTAGCCATGACTCTGGTAGTGACAGCGATATTTGATCCGCCAGATACAATCCAGAGAACTTTTTTTAGAGACAAGTTTGACGATAGAGTTTGGTATAGCTCATTTTCACCCTCTACGGTGTCTTTAGTGTCGATGAAATTAAGAGCCATTTACTGCCTGCAATCTTCTAGATTATTTCTAGATATCTTTAAGTTGTTGTAGCTTATAGATTAATTATAGCCTAGAAATGGCTTATTGGTCTTTTATAGTCTTTAGATAGTCAACTACTTCGACGAAGAAATGGTCTAAATCTTCTGGGTATTTGCCTTCAATTATCTCGTTAATAGTCTGCCAAGAATATTGATCATGCTCCCAACTGATATTAAGCTCTGGCATATCTCCATCAAGCCTAACTAAATAAATGTAGTGATAATCAAAAGTACGGATATGTTTTTCGTAAACTAGGTTTGCCTTAGTTATTGGTATATCGAGGCCAGTTTCTTCTAGTATTTCACGACTCAACCCAACTTCGGGTGTCTCATCTGTCTCAATCATTCCGCCTGGCAAATCTGGTTGAAATGCCCAATGAGGATGAGTGCTACTCCTTCTTAAAACGAGTAGCTTATCAGCATAAAATATTAGGGCCTTTGCGGCGTAGGTGGTCATTTAATAAAGTCTAGCATTTGAGATTACGGCACTATGCTTTATGAGGCAATCAGTTCAGGAGTTGTTGATTGAAGATAAAGGAAGCGATTAACGTCAGGTATAGCTACTCCAGTGTCTAGGTCTCTTTGTACGCAGGAAAATACTAGTTCGTTTAGGTACTTTAGTGTTGGATCTTCAATCTCGGTAATTTCAAGTGGGTTATCTAGTACTGCTAAAACTTTTTCGGTAGATATCTGGTTAGGCCTAACAAGTCCGGCTTCAACTAAAAAACTTCTTGGAGAAACATAAAAGATTCGCCTTGCTCCGCTGCCGTTGCCAATTGCGTATAAAGTTATGGCTGATGGCTCGGTACTCATAACAATCGTGTCTACTTGTCTGCCAGGCGATCGTTTTTTCGCGTCTTCAATGGCAATATTGGCAGCATGAAGAGAATTAACACCTTCGGTAATATCTCTTGGTACGCCTTCACCAATCACCTCGCCTCGACTAACAGCGATTGCGCCGATTGGTAAGTCCTTGCCGTCGTTGAGTATATTGTTGAAGCCTACTCGAACTGCCTGCATTCCAAGGTCAACCAAACGATCATGGCTAAGCAACGTAAAATCTACCGCACCAGGTGCAGCTTCAACAGGCCCACGACTATCTTGTCCTCGTATACTCATAGCAGCTTAATATTATACAGTAAAAAGATATAATTAGCAATAGTTTTAATTGGCGACTATCCCCTAAAAGCAAGTAACATTTTTGCTTAGGCTATGTTATTTAACTGATTCTTTTAGTTCTATCTTGCACAAATCATCAAAAAGTATGGCTTACGGTAGTTTGTTTAAGCCCATCGAGTTAAGTCGTCAACAGCGCCGTCGATAATTCCTGTGGCTACTTCTACTATGTAACCTTGAATCATGATATCGTTCATCCCATTACGACCCTTCGCATCTATAAACTGGGATGGGCAAATAGCGGTTCTTACCGTATTAACTTCTGGAAATAAGTTAATACCGTGAACACCCTGATACTCCTCAACTTGCTTTCCAAGTAGGTGCATAATCCTGGGTAGCTGCTTCTTATCGTCAGGTACAGCAGATCTAACTTCCTTGGTAGCATCGAATAAGACTGCATTAGCAGCATTACAAATAGAATTGCGACAAACCTTCTGGGTTCTTGGACACACGTATTCACTCATAAGAGTACTATAATACAATAAATATATAAAATAGTCAATATTTAACTTAGGCGACTATTCCGTGACAGCAAGCGAAATATACCAATACTGATACAATAAATTGATGTATAACGCCCTAATTACGGACATTGATGGCACTGTTGCCGCTATCGGTACAGACGGCTCAGATATTAGCGAACATACTCGTCAAATTGTATCTAGGGCAATTTCGAAAGGTAAACGGATTACATGTGCAACAGGTCGTGGATGGCCTTCGTCAAAACCAGTTATACAGCGTCTTGGACTAATTGATCCCTGCATAATTGAAGGCGGCTCTTGTATAATCAACCCTGAATCTGAGGAAATACTCTGGGAGGTGCAGCTTGACGAAATGGCATCCAGTGCCATCCTCTCAATTTTTAAACGTCTTGCTACCGACAATGTTTACATTAAATCAACTTCAGACAAGTCTAGGCTGCCTTTAGCCCAAGTAACCAACGTAACTGGCTCAAACAGGATTATCTACCTGTTGGGCGTAGACGCACAAACCGCTGAATTAGTTGTAAATGAAGTAAACAATACTGGTTTTGCTGTTGCTCATAAAACTACTCCTTCATGGTACGGGCCACAACTAACAGACGTACACGTTACTAACCCTGATGGCACAAAGGAACATGCAATTGAGCAGTGGCTCAGCATGATGAAGGTCAATAAAAGTGAGACTATAGGTCTAGGTGACAGCGAAAATGATTTACCACTATTTAAGTCAGTAGGACTGAGAATTGCCGTCGATAATGCGCACGATAATTTAAAAGCCCAAGCTGACCATATAGTAGCTGCATATGATAAAGGCGGCCTTGATCAAGCAATTTCCACCTATTTGCTATAGCAATAGTTCCTATTTTTGGATGATTTTTTTAAATAATTTTAATTATTAGGCTGTAGTATAGAGAACCGATTGCCTTCAGTGTCCATTGCCGAGATCCATAGGCCCACGCCAGGAATCATTTGAGGTTCCATAGTACGTTCGCCTTCTCCGTTCATGCCGCCGAGGATCTTCCCGCCGGCGTCTTCAACGTCTTTCATAGCGGCTTGGATATCGTCGACTGAAATAACCACTGAAGGGGCTTGGCTTAAAGGATTGTCAGTTTTCTGATAGAACCCTCCGTTAATTGCACCCTTTGTTTGAACCATGCGATTTTCATCTGTTTCTGTGGTCTGGGCAGTAATATAGTTACCCATTTCTGCTCCCATTTGCTGGGTTTTCCAGCCAAAAACTGTTTCATAAAATTTTGCCATACGTGCCGGGTCATTATAGCCCATCTCAAAATGTACAACTGGATCCATCTTACTCATAATATCTCCTCCCTTTATCCTCTTTATCTACCTATATAATACGCTCTTAAGACAATAAATTCTTGTAGTTAATTTATGTCTATTCTGACGAACTGCTCACCCATTTCGTAGCCGGCTTTGCCACCTATCTTTGTCGCCATTTCTGTGACAAATGGCCTAACCCGATCAATATCCACCTGACTTTGGTGAGCCTTAAGGGCTGCGAGCTTCTTATCCATGGTGCTTGAAATATTTATTATATGGTTACCTGCCTCAAAGTTAATTAACAGAATCGTTGCTGTTTTGTGAGGCTCGTAACCTGCTTCATATAGATCAGGGAACGTCAGATGGTCTCTGGACAATGGGAACACGGCGTCAAGTGCCGCTTGACCAGCAGCTCTATGATCAGGGTGGTTAATAAAGCCTCTTTCTGCCGAGTAAAGCATTGATGGGTCCATAGTAATAACCACGTCAGGTTTTATTTTTCTAATTACTTTAACGATCGCCTTTTTTAGATCCATCGTAACCTCTAATCCGGCATATGGGTAACCAAGGAATTCTACTCCTTTGCCACCTATTGCTTCGACCGCAGCTTGCTGTTCAGTCTCGCGGATTTTTATAAGTTCATCTGATGATAGTGACTTATCATCAGAACCTTTTGATCCGTCGGTTAAGATTAGATAATATACATCGGCACCATTTTCGGCAAAGTGAGCCATTGTACCTGACGCACCAAAGTCTAGGTCGTCGGGGTGGGCAGCTATCCCTAGTACAACACGGGGGTTGAGAGGTTTAAAATCGGGCATGATTTTATATTAACACCGTTGGCAACTTTTTTTGTTCACTATTCTGCTCGATACCGATAGCTAAATACGTCGAAAATAGTTAGTATATATTCATATAGATGTAATATTTCTGGGAGGAAAAGTAAGATGGATAAACCTAAAGATAGCAAACTGTTATTTATAAAGTTCGCGAGACTACTAACTGTATTGGTTTATTTGTTCTTTATTATAGCGACCGTCTTCTTGGTCATTGGTTTTTTCTTGCTACTATTTGGAGCAAATCCAAACACACCGTTCGTGAAGTTTGTTTACCACTTCGCAGCCTTATTCCTACAGCCGTTTAGGGGTATATTCCCAGGTCATCAGATTTCAGACCGCAGCTACTTTAGTGGGGCTGCCTTCTTCGCGATTATTATGTACGGCATAGGTGCTCTTGCCCTAAATAGCTTAATCACCTTCGTTACAATGAAGCAGACCCAACACCAGCAGGAACTATTAAAGATTCAACGTGAGCAAGAATGGAACGAACAAGAAGCTGCTCAGCTTAAGAAACCAGCTACTACTACAAGTCAAAGCGCTGATACTAACAACATTCGTCGAAATCCTCCACGTCCGAAAATTTCCTAAAATCATTGATTATTTACTCTGGTCGTGAGAAAGTAATAACGTAACATAGAAAACTAAATACGAGGGAGACAAGTTTATGTGGCATCCATTTTATATAATAGGGATCTTCTTATGGATTATGGTTGCGCTATGGCCAGCATTCATTGCAAAGAGAAAAGGACATAGCTTTATTTTATTCTTCCTTATTAGTCTGCCTTTCTGGTGGATTACGCTGTTTGTTACTTTGTTCATGAAGGACAAGTCAACTCCAGACACTCCAGCTGATGCCTAGTATTCGAACCCACTTTAGATGATTCCCTTTTTGATACTTCTACTATTCATATTCCTTCCAAGTATTATTGTTTATATTGGTGTAAAAACTGGTGTTATTCAGAAGTACTTTGATTCAAGAAATAAAAAGTAGTCTTTCATCAGTAGTTGATTTTAGATTTTTATATATTCTAAAGTCATGAAGAATAAAGTCGTTAGGGATTTTACTGTCCGGGATCATGTACGCGATATACGTGCCACGAGCTAAAGGATATTTAATCGAGTTTCAGATTATTTTTCAACTTATATTATATGGCGCTAATTATCCGATACTATAAGCGACTTTATCAGCTGTCGCCCACTTCATAGAGCGCGGCAACGTACATACTTTCAGACCAGCCGAGCGGCGTATTCTCATTAGGGTCGTCACTGTGCGAGAAGTATAGTTCGGGTATCTTTCCATCCTTAGTAACGGTATCAGTTGCCTTTTGGAGATACTCTCTTGCCTTCTCCATGTCGCCAAGCTGTTTATAGGCAATTGCTAGCCATGACAGGCCAAAGCACCACTCAGCCTCCTCAGAATAACCGTCAGAGTTCTTATTGTAATAGGCGTCAAACTTATAGCGCATAACACCTTTATCTTTAGCTAGATGATATACCAAATTATCTACTATTTGTCTCGCCATATCTGGGCTGACAACATTATATGGATAAATTAAAGATAACAGTGCTAGATCTGTAAACTTTGATTCAGATTCACGAGGCAATAATGCATCGAGAGCTGCTTGACCACGATCAATGGCATCTTGATCAACGTCCATACCGCCTACTTCTTGCCATTTCTTGAGAGCTGCTAGGACGGCGCCAATAGAACTAGCGTGAACTTCTTCGGCTTCTTCCCACATACCGGAGTCGGCATCGTGCCAGTATTCAACGTTACAGATATAGTAAATTAGCGTTTGGACAGTGCGACGATCTTTTTGATTCCTAAGAACGTCTTTGCCTTTGGCTTTGAAGTCGGCGAGCTTAAATAGTACCGCACCTACGGCATCGTGCTGTTTATTCCCCCACGATTCCCAGAATTCTTCTAAAGTTTCTGGGTTGTACCGTGCGTGGATAAACTGCCAGCTTTCAAAAGGCTTATTGGTGGTTGCCCAATTTATTTTGTCTATATGCTTATCAAAGATATCTAGTAAGGTGTGATAATCCTTGGATACTACATCCCACTCATCAGCATATTCAAATGCCAATGCCTCATAGACGTTGTCCCTAAGCCAAGCTTTGTCGTATCCGGTCTCAACATTTTTAGAAGATGCTAAAAAAAGTCCTGTTGGAGTGATTAGCTTACGTAAATTATCCAGATGTCTTTTTACTTGGTCTTCTTTGTTCATATTTATTTCTATTCCCCTTGGTGGTGGCTGTGTTGGTAGTCCTCTTGAATCTTACGGTCGAACTGAAAACCTAAAAGAGTGTTAAGAATTTTCTCGGTGCCCTTACCGTTATGGAACTTGGCACGAATAATGGCTGCTTCTGCTTCTTTTTGAAATAGATCTGCGGCAAGATTTAGATGCTCTTTAATAACCGTATCTTCAATTTCACCGGCTTTTGTCTGGAGAGCCTCTTTTGCTTGTTGGGCTTCGGCGATAGCCTTAGTACAATTTGAACAAACTTCATATTCACCAACTTGTAGATCATGCCCGCCATAATCAAATGTTTCAGCAGCTGGCAGACTGCCAAGAACCTGCTCAATTATATCGTAAGCAACATTCGCTGCCTGCTCAACATCTGGATCATCTGAATGAGTTTTTATCATAGCTCTAGTTTCGTTATAAGTAATAATGAAATTATAGCATTAGCGCTTTAATTTTGTGGTAAGTAGTGAGTAATTCTATTCGTCGCTAATTAGTCTTGTGAACTCACTAATAATTTGTGGGTATTCATCTATTGGGTGGGTTTGTCTTGCTGGTACAGAGCCCGTTGTGTAGACGTCAAAGACCTCGGGAGGTTGTAGATCAAGGTCATAATACTGTACTTTGGTGGTTACATCACAGACCGTTAGCCCAATATGCTTGACGCTATCATGGCTTAATCTCAATAGATTTCCAATACGCTCAATATAAACGCTACCTGGAGTGACCGCTCTAGTAATCCTTTGTCCGTGGGTTATACCTTCAACGCCATTCTCTTCTAAGTATTGCTTGCTAAGTTGGCGTAGGTCGTCTAAGGTTTCTGCTGGCATATATATTTATCGATTTAATTTAATCGTTTCATTATATCTAAGGTTTGTTAGAAAACCAGCCTTAAGGTTGATTAATACCCTTAATAGTGTTAATGTATGTTTCATCTATAAGGAGAAACTATAAGTGGCCTCAGTGACAGAAACTTCTACCGAATTTGTGCCAGAAGCATACCCTTACGATGATGTTTGGTTATCTGGCGATGACCTAGAAAAGGTATTTGCTGAATTTGATCGATTTTCTACTCCAGGTCAAGCGATTGAAGCAGCTGGTGCTGAGTCATTGAGCCTTGCAACGAAAGACCGGGACCCTAAATTGGGCTTGGCTATTAATGAAGGGCTAGATCAGCTGGAAAATGGGCCAGGCTATTTCGTTTTAAAACGAAGTGGACTTGAAGTTTTCGATTTGGATCAGGCACACATCGGAGCTTTGGTTCTGGCTAGTTTAGCTGGTAGCCCGTCAAGACCTGCTCCAGGTTTTGAAATTAGTGGCGATCTTGTGAACGGTGTCTCCATAGAAGAGCAAGATATTACTAATTTCGTCACCGCAAAACATATTTATAAGGAGAAAGCGCGATATTCTGACCTGCTTAGCACTTCAGTAAATGTCGGTACCAATATGGCTACTAGTTCAGCCTATTTACGTCATCCTGAACGAAGGATAGCCTTTTTCAATGTTAGTTCAGCCGATGATAAGTCCGTCGTGATCAAACTTTGTGATAGCCAGGCCGTAGTTCAAAAGATACGTGCTCGTGGTGATGAGCGAGATACACTAGCTAGTCTAAAAAGGGTTTTACCATTCTTGCTTCCAGAAGATCTACGGCCCGAAGCTAGATCACTGATTACTTTAGTTGAGTGGGCCAAAGTTATCGGCGACGATAACAGTATAAGATTTGATAAACGTAGTATTGACGCAGCACTTTCTATTCGTGGGATTTCGCTGGCTAAAAATGGACTAGTAGCCGATGCTGCCGAACCAGAACAGTCACGGGCACTCGGCGCGCTAGATGCCTATGTTGCTAGTTATCGGGCAATAGAGTGTAGATTAGAGCCGGGAGATGTATTATTTGTAAATAATCGACGGATTTTACACGAAATCGAGCCAACAACAGACGAAGATAGACTACTGATCAAAGTTGGAGTTAACGCTTAGGCCTCAGGCCTTCTCGGAGCTAAGTGCTATCTGTATCGTTTGTGAACCGATCATAAAGGCGTTTGCTGGGGCAAAATTAGTAGTGAAGCCATAGACAGCACCCGGGAAGCTAATACCCTCTGCTGTCATATCCTCTTCACTGAGGTATCTCCCAGGCTTATCGTCGCCAGCAAAAGAGATAGCAGCCACTCTGTTACCGACACTATCCAGACCTCCACTATCACCTGGAGCTCCTCTGTTTAGAGTGGTGTTTGCAGCGTATGTTATACCAGTTATAGCCTCTAGTGGAGTTTGTGGTGAGGATGTTACTAGGCCGTAATAATTGGCAGGATGTTCTAGGGTAGAACCGAGCTCAAAGTTATTAAACTGCACCCAATCACCTCGACTGACTTGATTGTTAACAAAACCAAGTGCAGTCGTGCCCAAGGTTTGCGGTATCGTTAAAACAGCAACGTCAATATTCGATACTCCATCGTCTTTAGGAAACTCTGAGAATGACTCTACCGCAAGGTCGTTAACATAGCTTATTTCTTCATTAATATAACAGCCACCCGTGGGGTGAACTGTTCTTCCGTTCATCGCAGTTATTGATATATCTTTAAGCCTAGCTTTAGCTCCGACGTGTGCGGCCGTGACTACAACATCTTTCCCATGAGCGTCCTCACTAGTAAAACCACTTCCTTGGTACTCTTTAGTGGTAATCCTTGCCAGCGACTTCAGCACTGTGCCACTTGAGCTATTTTTTGGCATGCCATCAGGTCTTCCATTTACTACTGGCATGCTAAGCATAACTTTTGCAGAGTTAGCGTTTGCTGAGGTGGAAAAGTATTTGTTTAGCGCTCTATCAAAAGAGGCCTTATCTTTATACATTTTGCGTAATGGTGGAGCACCGGGCGCATTGAAATCATACTGGGGTGCTAAAGGCCTAGAGAAGCATCTTGGTATAACGGTATCGCTGGCTACCATAGGTGCACTACCCTCATACTTTGCTACTATCATGCCAGTATCAGGGTTAATAGAGCCAAGCTGCGGTGGTATTGACGCAGACTGTTCTGTGTTAGTCACCACTGGATTAGAATCCCCACCGAGTAAGTATGATTCAGCCAGCAGTGAAGTAGCTAATAAAGTGCCGGTCATAACTAGCTTTCGGCTTACGTCTCTAAAGGAATGCTGCTCGGGCATGAAAGAGATAATACCATAAAACTAAGAAAAAGTAAATGATGTCTGTCAATGCTAGGTCGAGCCACTAAACATATAGGACACTTGTATCTACTGTAGCACTCTCAAAGCCGTTTAGGCTTTGTAAATATTCAATTGGGGTCTTCATGCCCAGCATAGAATGAGGTCGGTAGAAGTTGTAGTCCCAACAATCTTCCACTAAGAACTCTTGTAGCTCTTGTTTAGTGTGCGAGTTAGTTGTTAAGCGTTTGTATCTATCCTTGTCCACACCATGTGGTCTCTCGACTCGGC
>Ga0097691_1000063_pt1 | contig 96558 bp, 85 predicted proteins | sample NGESurdeep072012_8_FD_72858 | JGI IMG/M metagenome (GOLD analysis project Ga0097691, IMG submission 72858) | Arctic peat soil microbial communities from Barrow, Alaska - NGEE Surface sample 210-1 deep-072012 | ecosystem: Environmental > Terrestrial > Soil > Wetlands > Peat ... | reverse complement strand
CCACCAAACCTTGGAAATCGATGAAACCGATTTCCACCTTCCCACCGCCACGACGATGACGAGGATGAATTAAATCCTCAAAACCCAGCTGGTTAAGAGATACGCATTCTAAGGGCAAGGTCAGATTGCCAACAGTAAGACCAAAAATGCAGGCACAGCGCTCACCAGCAGTTAGAGATTTAAAGTTGTTTCTCGGAAGACGACTAATTGTACTTCGGAAACTACCGATGCCCCACGGTTGCCTACGGTGTTTTCGGCACTGAAATCACTTCATCGTCTCCAAGTTACCCACCCCCCCCCACCTTAGTAACGTCAACCCGCTCCAGATCACAGACTTTCCCCTTGACATCTCCCTACCCTGAAGACTGGAGAACTACGCCCGGACGCTCGCCGGCTGGAGGTTTTCCGGCAGTCGGCGGACCCCGGAACATGGTTCCAGAACTTTTATCGCGCGAGCCGGCACAACGGTTTGGTCTCTGGTTTTGGCCTTTGGTTTTAGCTAATTACTAATCACCAATTACCAGCTACCAGTCACCAGTTGCCGCTCCAAGGCAGACCTAATGACCGACTACAAAACCTGCCCGATAACCCAAGGTGCTAACAGCGCGGCGTTCCTTCTTGTCACACTCAACCGTGACCTACATCCTTGCTGCTTAACGCCGCTACACCTACACTCCTACATGGAAGGATGAGGGAGAGTTGTCGCCCACGTAGGCGGCGGCCCGACTTTAACCCTGATCCCCAGTAGGTGCTGCGACCTGTGATCGCTTCCGTCCGTTCTCGATTTTCTGGTGGTTCCCCCGCTAGCCTCCCCGCCCATCTCCATGAAATACCTTCTAAGTCCTTTTTTAATAGGACTTTGTCTATAACTCAAATGTTTGCAGTAACTTACAGCCGATCGTGCTGCAAGCCCTTTGTTTTCAAGAACAGGGGGGAGGGGAGGGGGTGCTAGTTATCGGACGTTATCCCATTTTGGAACATCACACGCCGATTTCACGCATCCAACCCGGTTAAGGAGGTTCGTATGAAGCAGATATTGTTCGGGCTGGTGTTGCTTTTGGCAACTTCGGCTTTTGCACAATACCCGGGACAGCAGCCGCCGCAAAGTACCCCGCCGACCTTTCCCCAGGGACAGCAGGCTCGGCCGGAACAGATGCCGCCAGACCAGATGGCGCCCGACCAGGATGCTCAGGCTCAAAGGATGTCAACCGAGGAAGTGCAGCAGCAAATTCAAAAGGGCTTGAGTTCTCAACCCTCGCTTCGCAACACCCAAGTCGAGGTTCGTGTCACCGAGGCATCCGTCTTTCTTTCGGGGACCGTTGACAGTGAGGTTCAGCACGAACTTGCCCTGCGTGTCGCGGGATCCTATGCGGGCGACCGACAACTGATCGACCAGATCAAAGTAAGGGGGTAAACGCAGGGGGCAACCAGGCCCTCAGTTCCGAATGTTCTCGAGCAACTGCTCGACCTCGGTCTTTTTATCGGCGGTTAAGGGGAGCAAAGGCAGGCGTGGAGTGCCTCCATAGAGCCCATTGAAGTCCATGGCGTACTTCACGGCCGGGATGCTGAGTTCTCCCACGATGCGAACTGCGGCCTTGGCGATCCGCTCCTGCTTTTCGCGGGCGAGGGCCATATCTCCCTCTTTCCAGGCGGCGTAGATCTCGTAACAGGCGGTAGGAGCGCAGTCGGCAAAGGCCAGGATGGCTCCTACCGCTCCCACGTCGAGGGAGGGCGCGAGCTTCTGGGCCGCTCCTACCAGCACCTGGAATCCCACCTCTTTCTGGCGGGTCTTGAGAGAGCCGACAACTTTGACCGCGCTGGACGAGGGCTTGGGAGCAGGGGCTTTGTCAGAAGGAGCGCTGGCGGCGGGGGCTCCGATGGAAACCAGGGCACCACCCTCAGTGCTGGCGGCAGCGGCGGGGCTGGGAGGAGTGGCGGCCGCTTGCAGCATGCGTCCGGTGACCGCGGCGAAAGTCTCGGTGACGGTTGCCTTGCGCAAAATGTGGCGCGTGCCCTCGACCATCTTCTGCACCTTCTCGATAGAGCCGGACGACTCCTTGATGCCGATGAGGTTGGGGTGCCCGGCGAGCTCGATGACCAGCTCAGCGGGGATGTCGTATCCGGTAGCCTGCGGGAAGTTGTAGATGATGACCGGCAGGGGCGAGCGGTCGCACACGAAACGGTAGAAGGCCAGCATGTTTTGCGGGTTGGCCATCTGTCCTTTGTAGTAGTGCGGGGTGCGAACCATGGCGACGTCGTATCCGATGTCGTAGGCGTACTCGGTGAGGCGCAGAGTCTCGATGGCGGACTCGACGCCGGTTCCGGCGATGAGCACCTTGTCGTTGGAGGCGGCATCGCGGGAGGTCTTCAGAGCTTCGCGGCGCTCGGTGTCGGAGAGGAGGATGGCCTCTCCGGTGGAGCCGAGGACCACTATGCCCGCAGTGGGCGTGCGGGAATAGTGCTCGACGTTCTGTTCGAGCTTGCGATGATAGATCTTGCCGTCAGGGTAGAACGGGGTGGTGATGGGGGGGAAGATTCCGTGTAAGAACATGATGAACACCAGTTGTCAGTGGCCAGTGGCCAGTTGTCAGTTAAGTCAGGCGCAAGTACTTCGCCTATTTTGCCGCCGCTGCGCGCTCGGCGTGCAACTGCTGTAGCGCGTACACTTTGATGTCTCCGCGCTGCAGGGCTGCGATTCCTTCGCACGCTGCCCGTGCTGCCGACAGAGTCGTGATCGTTGGGATGCGCGCGGTTACGGCTGCGCGACGAATCGCCTTTTCGTCGAACCAGGGATCGATGCCGTGAGGCGTGTTGACGATGAGGTGAAGGCGCTCGCCCTTGATGAGGTCAACCACGTTGGGGCGGCCTTCTTTCACCTTGTACACGCGCTCGACTTGCAGGCTCGCGTCTTCGAGAATCTTCGCGGTGCCGTGAGTCGCGACCAGGCTGAATCCGAGTTCGACGAAGCGCTGTGCCACTTCGGCAACGAAGGGCTTGTCGCGATCGTTGGCGCTGATGAAGACGCGGCCTGACGTTGGCAGAACTTGTCCGGCGGCGGCTTGCGCTTTGGCGAACGCCTCGCCGAAGCTGTCGGCCACTCCCATGACTTCGCCGGTGGATTTCATCTCAGGGCCGAGCACGGTGTCCACGCCGGGAAACTTGCCCCAAGGAAAGACCGGCGACTTCACGTAGTAGAAGCTGCCGGTGTCGAGATCAGTGCCGCGCTCGACATTTTCCGGAAGGAACTCGCGCAGCTTGCGGCCGGTCATGAGTCGAGCGGCGATCTTGGCTAATGGGACGCCCGTCGCCTTCGAAACGTACGGCACGGTGCGCGAGGCGCGGGGGTTGACTTCGATCACGAATACTTTTTCGCGCTGAATCGCGTACTGGATATTCATCAGGCCGATGACCTGCAAGGCGCGAGCTAGGCGGAACGTGTAGTCGCGAATAGTCGCCAACACTTCTGGCGTCAGGTCAACCGAAGGCAACACGCACGAGGAATCGCCGGAGTGGATGCCGGCCTCTTCGATGTGCTGCATGATTCCACCGATGACGACGTCCTCGCCATCGGAGAGAGCGTCCACATCGACTTCGGTGGCCGACTCGAGGAAGTGGTCGATCAGGACTGGCCGCTCCTGCGAGTACTCGACCGCTTCTTTCATGTAGCGATGAACCGACTCGTCGTCGTAGGCGATCACCATGGCGCGTCCGCCGAGCACATACGACGGCCGCACCAGGACTGGGTAGCCAATGCGGTTGGCGTTGGCGAGCGCTTCTTCTACGCTGGCGGCGGTGGCTCCGGGAGGCTGCGGAATGTCAAGTTCCTCGAGCAACTTGCCAAAGCGCTTGCGATCTTCCGCGAGATCGATGCACTCAGGTGAGGTTCCGATGATGGGCACGCCCGCTCCTTTGAGGGGCAAAGCGAGGTTCAGTGGAGTCTGTCCGCCAAACTGAACGATGACGCCGACGGGGGCTCCGCCTTCGGCTTCGTGCTCGTAAACCGCCATGACATCTTCGTAGGTCAGCGGCTCGAAGTAGAGGCGATCGCTGGTGTCGTAGTCGGTGGAGACGGTCTCGGGATTGCAGTTGACCATGATCGTCTCGTAGCCATCGTCGCGCAGCGCGAATGCGGCGTGGCAGCAACAGTAGTCGAACTCGATTCCCTGCCCGATGCGATTAGGGCCGCTGCCGAGGATGATGACCTTCTTGCGGTCGGTCGGCGTAGCCTCGTCCTCTTCCTCGTAGGTCGAGTACATGTACGGCGTGAAGCTCTCGAACTCGGCAGCGCAAGTGTCGACGCGCTTATACACCGGGCGAATGCCATGCTTGCGGCGCAACTGATGCACTGACTCAAGCGAGCCTTTGCCGTTCTCTACCTGCAGCGTCTGGGACAAGCGAGCATCGGAGAAACCGACGCGCTTGAGGTGGCGCAGTGCGGCGGTGCCGATCGAGTCAAGCGGGAGGCTGTTCAGCTTGGCTTGTTCGTCAGCGATTTCCTTGAGCTGGTGCAGAAACCAGGGATCGATGTTGGTCATCTGCGCGATTTCGCGAACGGTCATGCCTTGCGAGAGTGCGTATCGAATGTACTGCAGTCGCTCAGGATGTGGCGTGACCAAGCGCTTGGTCAGAATCCGTGGCTCGATCTTTTCAGAGCCGATGCGTTTGCCAGTCTCCAGTGAGCGAACGGCTTTGAGAAGTGCCTGCTTGAAGGTGCGGCCAATGGCCATGACTTCGCCGACTGACTTCATTTGCGGACCGAGGGATTCGTCTGCGCCGTGAAATTTCTCGAACTGCCACTTGGGAATCTTCACCACGACATAATCAAGGGTTGGCTCGAAGCACGCGGGCGTCCTGCGCGTGATGTCATTGGTAATCTCGTCGAGGGTGTAGCCGACGGCAAGTTTGGCGGCGATTTTCGCGATTGGGAATCCCGTTGCCTTCGATGCCAGCGCTGAGGAGCGCGATACACGCGGGTTCATCTCGATGACGACCATGCGCCCGTTGTGCGGATCGACGGCGAACTGGATGTTGGAGCCACCTGTCTCGACACCGATCTCGCGGATCACGGCGATAGCGGCATCGCGCATAGCCTGGTATTCGCGATCGGTCAAAGTTTGCGCGGGCGCGACCGTAATGGAGTCGCCGGTGTGCACACCCATGGGATCGAAGTTCTCGATCGAGCAGATGACGATGACGTTGTCGGCGAGATCGCGCATTAGCTCGAGCTCGTATTCTTTCCAGCCGAGTACGGACTCTTCCAGCAGCACTTCGTGAACGGGCGAGAGATCGAGGCCGCGAGCCAGAAGCTCGAGCAACTCTTCACGGTTATAGGCGATGCCGCCACCGGTTCCGCCTAGCGTGAACGAGGGGCGCAGGATGACCGGGAAGCCGATCTTGCTGCTGAAATCGAGACCATCGCGAAGATTGTTGACCAGCGACGACTTGGGAACTTCGAGGCCGATCTTGGTCATCGCATCTTTGAAGAGCAGGCGGTCTTCGCCCTTCTTTATGGCGCCGAGTTGCGCCCCAATGAGTTGCGCGCCGTACTTCTCGAGGACGCCACTGTCGGCCAATTCGACCGCGAGATTGAGAGCCGTCTGCCCGCCGACCGTGGGAAGAACGGCAAAAATGCCTGAGCGTCCGCTCGAAGCAAGCATTTCGGCTTCGACGCGGATGATCTCTTCGAGATAAGTGCGGTTGAGCGGCTCGATGTAGGTGCGATCGGCCATCTCGGGATCGGTCATGATGGTGGCCGGGTTGGAATTCACCAGCACCACTTCATAGTCTTCGGACTTGAGCGCCTTGCAGGCCTGCGCGCCGGAGTAGTCGAACTCGGCGGATTGGCCGATGACGATAGGCCCGGAGCCGAGGATAAGAATTTTCGCGATGTCGTTGCGGCGTGGCATGGATTAAGTATTGCTCCCTTTCCACTCCTCCATCATCTTCACAAAATCCTTGAAGAGGTAGTGCGAGTCGTGGGGGCCGGGAGCTGCTTCCGGGTGATATTGCACGCTGAAGAGCGGCAGAGAGCGATGGCGCAAGCCTTCCAGCGTGTTGTCATTCAGATCGATATGCGTCAGCTCGACCTCACTTTGCTTGAGCGAGTCGGGATCGACGGCGAAGTTGTGATTGTGGGCGGTGATTTCGATCTTGCCGGTTGCCATTTGCTTGACAGGATGATTACCGCCGTGGTGACCAAACCTCAGTTTGTACGTTTTCCCGCCGAGCGCGAGACCGATCAACTGGTGGCCGAGACAGATGCCGAAGATGGGGACTTTGCCCATCATGCGGCGAATGCTGTCCTGTGCGTAGGTGACGGGTTCGGGGTCGCCGGGGCCGTTGGACAGGAACACTCCATCCGGTTTCATGGCGAGCACGTCTTCTGCAGTGGTGGTTGCGGGAACTACGGTAACGCTGCAAGACTCGCCCACCAGCCGGCGCAGGATGTTGTGCTTGATGCCGAAATCGTAGGCCACGACTTTGTACTTCGGAGCGTCGTCTTTGACACCAACCACTTCCGTCGGCTCGAAAGAACGCACCCCTTCTTCCCATTGATAGACGCGGGGGGTGGTGACCTCTTTTGCCAAATCGGTGCCGTCCATCTTGGGGATGGATCTCGCCTTAGCGACCAGCTTTTCGGTGTCGGTTTCAATGGTCGAGATGACGCCACGCATGACGCCATGGGTGCGCAGGTGGCGCACCAGCGCGCGGGTGTCGATCTCGGCGAGCACGGGAATCTTGTAGCGCTCCAGATACTCTTCGGCGACTTCCTGCGAACGCCAGTTGGAACTGACGCGGGAGAACTCGCGGACGATCAGGCCCTCGATGTAGGGGCGAGTCGCCTCGTTGTCTTCGGAGTTGGTTCCGTAATTGCCGATCTGGGGATTGGTGAGAACTACGATCTGGCCGGCGTAGGAAGGGTCGGTGAAAATTTCCTGGTAGCCGGTGATGGAAGTATTAAAAACGACTTCGCCGTAACATTCGCCTTTGGCGCCGAAGCCTTTGCCGTGGAAGATGCGAGCGTCTTCCAGCGCAAGGATTGCCTGCATTGCATCTCCGAGGAGTGGATTTTATCGATTTTATCAGGGATTGAGCTGGAGCATAAGAGGCGCAATTTCCCTCAATGTGACGGTGGGTCGGGGCTGCCGATATCAGATACAACCTTCCACGAGCCGTCGTGTTGCTTCTGCCAAGTCGTGAGGTAAGTGCCACGACGGACCTGTGGCTTACCGTCGTCGCCGGTGAGGCGAACCTCGTAGCGGCCGACTGCGAAACCAACGTCGCCTTGTCCCAGATACTCGGCTTTGGTGGGTTCCCATGTGATCTTGAAGCCTGGCAGATTGAACTGCTTGGTCATACCGGCGCGAATCTGGTCGAGTCCTACGAGGGGCTCAGCTGACAACTCGACGGCATTGGGGGCCATGAATTCCATCCAGCCGTCGACGCCGCGCTCGGCCGTGGCTTTGGCGAAGGCGCGCTCGGCCTGCATGAGGACATTGGTGTCGCGGTCTGCGGCGAAGGAGACGGCAGCGAGCACGACGATGCACAACAGAATATGCGGGATTGCTTTCATGGACACCCCCTCCAATTGATTTGAGCCGTTCTCATAAATACAGGGACCGCGAAGACCGAAGTCCCTCGGGGGCTAAAGCCCCGGTTTTAAGTAGCCGGTAGCGGCACAGCTGAAGCTGTGCCCTTTCAAAACACATGACGATATCCGGGGTCATACCATCGCAGTTACGACACGGCTGGAGCCCTGCCCTGTCAATTCAGATAGCGAGATTCGTCGTTGCACTAGCGCAGCTTGCCCAGCTTGGCGACGGGCCAGTAGCCAAAAACGGCCTTACCGTAAATGTAACTCTCGTCCACTGGACCGAAGTCGCGGCTGTCATTGGAGAGGTTGCGGTGGTCGCCCATCACGAAGTAGGAATGAGGCGGCACCACGGTTTCGGGATACGAACGAACGTCTTCGTACATTTGCGGAACGTAGACCTCGGCGATCTGGCGATCATTGACGTACACCAAGCCGTCTTCGATCTTCACGCGATCGCCGGCCACCGCGATTATCCGCTTGATGTAGCTCTTCGAGGTGTCGCGCGGATAGCGGAAGACCACCACATCACCCCGCTCGATTGGTTCAAGACGGTAGACGAATTTGTTGATGAATACGCGCTCCTGGTCTTCGAGCGTCGGCATCATGCTGGTTCCCTCGACCTTGACCGGCTGGTAGAGGAAGATGATGAAAAACGCCGAGACCGCAAGTGAGATCAGGATGTCCCTGACCCATCTGGCGAACACCGGGGGAACGCGACTGCTGCGAACAGGAGTGTTGCCGGGTTCGATTGGTTGCGAAGGCGTCCCCAGGGATCGGGGCACATTCGGATCAGTGGGCATGAAACTCATGGTTGGAGTCGTAGGCGTTCAATCCATTATAGAGAACACCGGCAGGACCCGAGAGGTTGCGATGGCCAGGTAAGTGAGTAGCGCGAAACACCCTGGGAAGCCTGCATTTGGCTTGGCGAGATCCACCGCGTTACGGGATGGAAGTCGATGGCCGGGTTCACCCAAGATCAACTGCCTTAATTTTCCGTCTTGCAGCATGACGAATCGTCAATACCCATACTGTCCGCTGCCGTTCGTCGATTTCATAGATGACTCGATAAGTGTTGGGCTTTCTGCCGAAGAGCAAATGCCAGATTTTCCGTCTTAACCTTCGACCTTCCGGGGCAACAGTGCAGCGATGGGGAAGTGCTCCTAGCGAAGACACGGCTTCCTCCAGCAGGTTGTACCACCGGGCGGCCGCTTGAGACTCCGCGGCATTCTTCTCCAAATACAAGAGCTCAAGATCGCGAACTGCACGATTTGCCAGTTCAACGCGGTATGTCATGTTTCCGACGAATCTCGTCGAATACCTCACGCGCCGGACGGGTACGTCCATGCTTAACATCGTCCAGGCCTTGGCGGATGCCTTCTTCCGCATCTGCACTGGCGGCAATGTCGAGCAGCCTTTGGTAGGCCCCTGCGTCCTGCACAATGGCAGCGGCCTTCCCCTTGACGGTAAGCACCACGGGGCGCTTGCTCTTTTTGAGCTGTTTCATAAAGTCGCCTGAACGGCGGCGGAAGGTCGTCAGAGACTGGATGTCACACGTAATGTCGAGCACAGGCTTACCCATTGTGTTAGCACCTTTTTAGGTGCTGAGAGAATACCACATCTTCAGGAAGCCGAAAACAGCCACGGCGGAAGGATCCTTGGACACTGGGGCTCTCTCGAATGCGCTGCAACTTCCAGTTTCCGAACAAATCTTGCTGCTTCCGCCACACCGTCTGGGAAACCTTTACGGTTCTCAGATAAAATAGCCGCCGAGGTTGGCACAATGAAAAAGTCCGCAGTGCTCGCACTGATTGTTGTTTTGGCCGTGATCGCGTTCGCCCAGGGTGACGGCATCCCTGCCTACAACGCCCGTCCGCCATTGCCGGGAGAGTTGCTGCCCATCATGCCGGCGGACCAACGGGTGGGGGAGCAATTCAAGTACCCATATCAGGTGCATGCCTACGATCTGGCCGCGAAAATTCCCGGGGTGATCCATCAACTTCCGTGCTACTGCTACTGTGAGCGCATCGGACATAAGAGCCTGCACACCTGCTTTGAGTCCAACCACGGTGCGCATTGCGGCATCTGCATGAAGGAGGTGTATTACGCCTACCAACAGACCAAGCTGAAGAAGACGCCCGCCCAAATTCGCGCCGGAATCATCAAGGGGGAGTGGAAGACGATCGATCTGGAGAGCGCCGCGAGCATGAATTAACGCCGCAAATGGCAATGTCCCAAGGTACAGTTGACGTCGCTGCGCGATGCGGGTATAACTCAGCAAACACAGCCTGTAACATTTGGGTTTTCCACAGCCCTGACGGGTTGCCTGCCGTTTACGACTCAAAGGATGCAGCAAGATGAAGAAAAAAGAGGCAGAAAACGTTCAGGAAACCGAAGCTAGGTTGAAGAAAAAAATAGATTTACCGGCATCCTCGACGGGAGCTGACAGCCGTGCCCGCAGCGGCAAGCCTTTGAAGGTGGCAGATGATCCTCGATTTTCACAGGCTGTGCAAAACTACGAGGCTGGCCTGAAGGCGCTGCAGTCTCATAAATACGACAAAGCCAAGGCTTGTTTTGAGAAGGTGGTCGGCGGAGCCAGCCCGGAACTGTGCGATCGCGCAGCGGTCCATCTGAACACGTGCAATCAGCAATTGAATCGCAACTCGGCGAAATTCAAGACGCCCGAGGAGCAATACGATTACGCGGTTTCGCTCATGAACATGGGCGACTACGTCAGCGCGCGCGAGGTGTTTGGAGACCTCTCGCAAAAGCATCCCAAACTGGACTTCGTGTGGTACGGTGCAGCGGCGCTCAGCTGCCTGATGGGTCATTTCCCGGATGCCATTACCGGACTCAATGAGGCGATCCGTCTTAATCCTGCCAACCGTTTCCAGGCGCGAAACGATTCTGACTTCAAGAGCCTCGCGGACGACCCCCGTTTCACGGAACTGCTATATCCTGATACCAGCGCGGAAGTGCCATCCGATTCACAAAAGTGGCATTTCTAGCAGCCGCTGATGTGGTAATGCAAAGCTCCTCCCATTCCGCCGAAGTACGCCCCATGAAGGTTGTTGCCATGGGTGGAGGTACAGGACTCTCCACGCTGCTGCACGGATTGAAACAGCACGTCATCCTATCGGGTGAGGAGTCGTTCGACCGGATTCTTCCCTTCATTTCCGAACTGTCGGCCATCGTGACGGTGAGCGATGATGGCGGCTCCAGCGGACGTTTGCGGAAGGACCTGAACGTTCCGCCTCCGGGTGATATTCGCAACTGTATTGTCGCGCTTGCAGAAAAAGAAGCGCTGCTGTCGAGGCTCTTCCAATACCGCTTCAAAGCCGGGGAGGGACTCGAAGGCCACAGTTTTGGCAACCTGTTTCTTTCGGCGATGACCGACATCACGGGAGACTTCAGCGAGGCGGTCCGTTATGCCGCTACCATCCTCGCAACCCGCGGCAATATCTACCCGGCGACCACGAGCAATGCGCAGCTTTACGCGATTATGGATGACGGTTCGGTGGTACGCGGAGAAACCAACATCACGGCGAGCCAGCGACGAATCACGGAACTTAGGATGGCGCCCGCGAACGCGAAACCTGCGATAGCGGCACTGCGGGCCATTGAGACTGCCGACCTGATCACGATCGGTCCGGGATCTCTGTTCACCAGCCTGGTGCCGAATCTATTGGTGCGCGATCTTTCCCGGGCCATCAAGGATTCCCGGGCCATCAAGGTCTACGTCTGCAACCTGATGACACAGGCGAATGAAAGCCTGGATCTGACGGCGTCGCAGCACATCCAGGCACTCTACAAGCACGCGCGGCACGAGTTCTTCGACTTTGCCCTGGTAAACCAGACTCTCGCGTCTCCCACACTGGTGACGAAGTACGCTGAGAAGCAGCAATCGCAAATCGTGGTGGATGCCGAGCGCATCGAGGCCTTGGGAGTGAAGCCTATCCTCGGCGACTATCTCACCGAGGAAGTCGATCCTATCGAGGGCCTGATCGCCCGGCACGAAACGCACCATGTCGCGCATGACTTGCTCCGGCTCATGCTGGAAGCCCGCGAGACTTCGGTCGCCGCTGTAGAACGCAAATCCTAAGCGTCTCTTGATACCCTGTAAGGTCATGATGAATCCGAGTTCCAACTCCGCCCATCCTTTGAACCAGACTGAATTCAAGTTCGCCATAGCGATTATGGCAGCGGGAAAAGGCACGCGGCTGAAGTCGCGGCATCCCAAGGTGCTGCACCAGATCGCCGGCAAGACGCTGCTGGGCCACGTAGTCGCAGCGGCCACCAAGATCGTTCCGCCGGAAAACATCTTCGTCATCATCGGACACGAGGCCGAACTGGTGCGCGAGGCGCTGCAATCGACCGGAATTCAATTTGTGCTGCAAAGTGAACAGCGCGGAACCGGACATGCGCTGATGGTGGCTCGAGAAGCCCTCCAGGGGTTCAGCCACGTGCTTGTGCTGTCGGGAGACGTACCGCTCATCCATCCCGAGACAATTAAGCGGGTGCGCGACTTTCACCTTAGCACCCAGGCGGCGATGACGATCCTGACGGCTGAGCCTGCCGATCCCACGGGATACGGACGGGTGTTCCGCAAATTCAAAGACGCCGAGCCAACCGACGAAGTCGAGCGCATCGTCGAACAGAAGGCCCTGCGCAGCAACGAGGGTGAACAGCGCGAGATCAACTCCGGCATCTATGCTTTTGGAGTCGGACCGTTGTACACGCACATCGACCAGCTAACCACCGAAAATCCCGCCGGGGAGTTTTACCTGACCGACATGGCTGGTGTGCTGGGCAAGGCGGGAGATAAGGTGCTCGCGCTGCGAGCCGAGGACTCCAATGAAGTGCTTGGTGTGAACACGCGCATGGAATTGGCTGAGTTGGATGCCAAGCTGCGGGCGAAGAAAGCGCGAGAGCTCATGGAAGCCGGGACCACCATTTTCCGCCCAGAGACGTGCGACATCGACGCCGATGTCGAAGTCGGCACTGATACCGTGATTGAGCCGTTCGTGCAGATCGTCGGACAGACGAAGATCGGCTCAGACTGCCGCATCCGCTCTTACTCGGTGATTACCAACTGCGACATTGGCGACAAGGTGCTCATACGCCCGGGCTGCATCATGGAGAGCTCCATCGTGCGCGACGGCGCACAGATCGGCCCGTACTCACATCTGCGTCCGGGAAGCGATGTGGGCGAGGGCGCGCATGTGGGGAATTTCGTCGAGACGAAGAAAACGAAGCTGGGAAGGGGCTCGAAGGCTAACCATCTTTCCTATCTCGGCGACGCCGTGATCGGTGCGGGCGTCAACATTGGCGCAGGCACCATCACCTGTAACTACGATGGCGTGAACAAGCACCAGACCATTCTCGAAGACGGGGTATTTGTGGGAAGTGACTCCACGCTGGTAGCCCCTATTAAGATTGGCAAGGGAGCTTATATCGGAGCAGGATCGTGCATCACTGACGATGTACCCGCCGACGCATTGGCCGTAGGGCGAGGGCGGCAGGTTACGAAGGAAGGCTGGGCTGCGGCGCGACGGGCAAAATTGCAGGCCGAAAAGCAGCGGTCCAAATAGCAATACATCATTCCTGGGCGACAACAACCGGCACAAGCTGAGCCGCCACCATTTTCCATTGGTTCGCCCGCTTCTCATACACCATGCTGAACCGGACCTAGTGACTCTTGTCGTTTGAATCAACGATTTTGCCGAGGACCACGACGGTATTCCCGAACGCCTTCACGGTGGTATCGGCCAGATTTTGATTGAGGAAATTCCGCGGCTGAGATTCGGGAGCGGTGACAACCAAGTCGGACTTCTGGATCAGGTTCCCTCCAGGGCCGGACCCCACGAAACCGTCGTCGAGGATCCGGTCGAGTGCGGCCGCGTCGCCACGTTGCTCCGCCTCAAGCCACAGCTTTTGAACTGAAGCGACCTCGTCCTCAGCGTTGCTTTTCGTCGGCGTAGAGGTCTGCGATAGAGCGGCGTAGCACACTCCCAAGATAAATAGCACTCCAAGAAACTTCATGGGCTTGTCAACTCCTAGGGGGGCACGTAGATCAACCCGCAATTCCCTAGTTAGACACTAGGCAGAATTTCGAAGTTCCATGGAAAAAGAGGGAGGCTTAGCGCCTCCCTCTTGTCTCACGATCCGGAAAAAGCCTTTCCTATTGGGTTGGTTGAATGGTGATCGCCGTGGTTGTCTTGAAGCTGACCGCGGACTCGGCCGGGATGCTGAGCTCCTTGTTGCCGGTAAACGCTGCCCCGGCAGTTCCGGCACCCGCGCCGATCAGGCCCCCGATGAGGGCACCCTTTCCACCGCCTGCGATTCCGCCGATGAGGGCGCCACCGCCCGCGCCGCCACCAATCATGACCGCTGAACGCTTGCCCTTGCCTTTCTGGGTGACGACGTATTCATCTGTGCCCACGTTGCGTGGCGCACCCTTGACGTTGATGGAAGTGAGACGGATGGCAAGGATGGCTTCGCCCTTGAATTTGCCAGCCGATTTGGCCTCAGACACGGTCCCAGTTACTCCTGAGCCCGCGGGAATCACTACCTTACCGTTGACGGAGATTCCATTGGCGAGCGTGCCAGTAAAGGCCTGGCCGTCCTGAGAGGACTTGGACGAAAGCGATTCGCCCATGCGGACAGTCACGGTCTTTCCGGCAGGAATGACTATTGGCTCGGGAGGCGGCGGGGGCGGAGCTTGCTCAGCCACTGGAGCTGCTGCGGTCGGGGCTGTTGCGGGAGCCTCCGTGGGCGCAGCGCCGGGAGCCGCAGCGGATTGACCGGGTGCGGCCTGGGTCTGAGGGTTCGCTGATGGGGCCGGTTGCGCCGCCTGATCAGTCGTGGCGGGAGCTTGTGCGGGCTGCTCTTTCTTACTGCAAGCTGCGAGTCCGATGACCAGGACTGCGCCAAGCATAACCGCGAAGAATTTAGAACGCATGAATGTCTCCTTTTTATTGGAACGCCGGACTGGATTCAATCCGGCTACTGCGTGTCAAAAGTGGGCAACCACTACAAATAGCCTAACAGCGGTGCGGATGCTGCAAAAGTCAAAATTTACTTCATGCAGCCGCATTTTTCACCTGCGGAATACAAGGAACATTGTATCTCGCTGGTGAAAAAACTCTTTCAACTAGGGCTCGACGGGCTGCTCGACAGAGTGTTCCAGCTTCGCCTCGTGCCGGAGAGCGAAGAATCCGGCCAATCCCGCGATCAACGAGGCAACAAGCACTGCCGTCTTGGCTTCCATCAAATGGGGCGGATCGCCGAACGCCAGCGAACTGATGAAAATCGAGACTGTAAAGCCTATTCCAGCCAAAGTGCCTACGGCGGCCATCTGCAGCCAGGTCACACCGCTGGGGAGGCGCGCCAATCCCATTTTCACGGCGAGGCTGCAGAAACCTACAATGCCGATCGGCTTCCCAATCACCAAGCCGATCAAGATACCCCAGGCAATACGACTCGTCAGCAGTCCGTTTGCGGCGCCTCCTGAAAAAGTCACGCCCGCATTGGACAAGGCGAACAACGGCAGCACGAGAAACGAGACCCAATCGTTCAGCTTGCGAGTAAGGCGCTCAGAGTCGGCCTCGGTGGCATTCACCAATTGCTCGAAACTGCCGAGCAGCCGGTTGGCGGTCGCCATGTCGCCTTCGGCCTGGGCAGTACGGAACCGCTGCATCATGTCGATGCCAATCTCCTCGAACTGCTGCAGCGAAAGGCGCGCAGACGTGGGGACCATGAAGCCGAGGATCACACCGGCGATGGTGGCATGAATGCCCGATTGCAGAATCGCGACCCAGAAGGCCACACCCAGGACAAAATAGACAATGGCCCGCTGGATGCCGATGCGGCGCAATCCGAACATCACCAGCAGGAAGAAGACTCCGACAAACAATGGCTGCAAGTGCAGCGTGTCGGTATAGAAAAACGCAATGACGATAATGGCGCCGATATCGTCGGCGATGGCCAGCGTGAGCAGGAAGACCTTCAATTCCGATGGAATACCTTTCACCATGCCCAGCACACCCAGTGAAAAGGCAATGTCGGTGGCCATGGGGACGCCCCAACCGTGCTGACCCGGGCCGCCATAATTCACGGCTACGAACAGGAGCGCCGGCAGGACCATGCCCCCGAGAGCGCCTACGATGGGAAGCGCGGCCTTGCGGACGTCGGATAGTTCTCCGTGCACAATCTCGTGCTTGATCTCCATCCCGACGAGAAAGAAGAAAACAGCCATTAGAGCGTCGTTGATCCAGGCGTGCACGGGAAGCTGGATGCTCGACAGGGTTAGTTCCAGTTCCCAGACATGATGGTAAGAGTTGTGCCAAGGAGAGTTGGCCCAGACCAGCGCGGCGATTGCCGCCGCCAGCAATAAGACGCTGCTCATGCCCTGAATGTGAATGAATTCCTGAATGGGCAGCACGAGCGCGCGAGTGAAGAGCGATTCGCGCAGCTTGACCTGCAATGCTCCGTAGGTGCGATGAGGAATTCCCATTATCTTGTCAGACAGGCGCCCGGGTTCGCGAGACTGGTTAGTTTATTCAACGCAGAAAATTGAAGTTGGTCAACTTTGGCGGCGACGGACGCAGATGTTTAAGCGCCGCATTGTCATTTCGACTATCCTGTTTGCGCAAATGTACTCCGTAATCCGCAACATTCTGATCGTATATGCCGCTCTCCTGCCCATCGTGAATCCACTGGGGATGGCGCCGATCTTCGCCTCGATGACCGACGAATACGACGCTGGCGTGCGCAAAACCATCGCGATGCGAGTAGCGGTGAACGGCATGGTCCTGCTGATGGCCTCGCTGTTCATCGGCTCTTATGTGCTCGATTTCTTTGGTGTCAGCATCGCAGCGGTGCAGTTGGGCGGAGGTTTGGTGGTGATGGTCGCAGGCTGGCGGATTCTAAACCAGCAGGGCAACGATTCGGAGCGGCGAGTGGAGGCCAAGGCAAGCCCAGAAGACGCCCTGTCGCAGGCGTTCTACCCTCTCACCATGCCCTTGACCGTGGGTCCGGGATCGATTGCCGTCGCCTTGACGCTGGGCAGTAATATCCATACCGAAACCCACTTGCAGTTAATCGTGAGTGCGCTCTTTGCCACCATTGGAATCGTGCTGATCGGAATCACCATATTTCTGTGCTATCGATTTGCCGACGGTCTGCAGCGACTGCTCGGGCCCAATGGAACCAGCATCTTGATTCGGCTGTCGGCGTTCATCCTGGTATGCATCGGCATCCAGATCATGTTCAACGGAGTGAACCTGTTCTATGTCGAGATGGTGCGCAACGCGAGAATGTCGGTGGAGCCGCATTGAAAAAGCATACCCCTCGGGGGCTGAAGCACCCTCATGATGACAAGAATTCCAGAGTGCGTGTTCGGCGCAGCTAAAGCTGCGCCGCTTCCAAGCATCAGGTCCCTGCAGTTGTTTTCTCCCTGCAGCGTTTCTAGGAATTCTCTTTCTTGTGGCAATCGGCACATTTCACTGGCGCGGCCTTGCCGTGGCTGTTCTCGGTCTTGTGGCAGGTGATGCACAGTCCGGCAGTGGCGGTGGGATTGTGGAATGCTGCCTGGAGGCCGGTCGTCACGGGCGGAGTGGGCGGCTTGGTGTGGCAATCGGTGCAGGGCTGTTGCGGTGATTTGAGGGGCTTCGCCGAGTTCGAGGCGTGATGGCAGACCGCGCACTTGCCCGCGACCTTTAGATGAGCCGCGTGCGGGAACTTTACTGCTCCCATCGATGGGCCCTTCAGCAAGAGCGAACTCTGCGCGGGTGCCTGCGCCAGCGCACTGCAAACCGCGATCAGCAGAAAAAGCACAGAGAGTGCCGACAATGAGCGAGTGATCTTCACGATGTACCTCCGAAACTGGCCTATCTACTGATGCGCCCGATCCTGATATTTTGGCCGCAAGCGGAGTTTAGGCTAACGCGGCGAACAGTTCTGTGACTAAGCACGCTCATCCGTGTGATGTCATGCGACCGCACGTTTGCCAACAACGCAATGTGGGCTACCGACGAATTGACCAGTTGAGCCTGAATCTAATTCTGGCGCCAAATTTGATCTTTGTGAACGAGTGCGTGATGCAGAACCGGTCTCAACCCTAACCGGCGAATCCCCGCGCCTCGGAGCGCATCCAAGTTACTTCGCGTGTAGCATCGACTGCACAAAGATACCTCGCCGCTGGAGATCACTACTCATGTTCAAGCGTTTCGTGTTGATCGGTCTGATCATCGTTTCAGGTGCTCTATTGGGCGCGAACTTGTTTGGCGCGTCGATTCCTGCCGTTGGCAGCGCTGCGCCGGGCTTCACCCTCAACTCGCAGGACGGCAATCCCGTCTCGCTTTCGCAGTTTCGGGGAAAATGGGTGGTGCTGTACTTCTATCCGCGCGACATGACCAGCGGCTGCACCATCGAAGCGCACAATTTCCAGCGCGACCAGGAGAAGTTCAAAGCCGCAAATGCCGTCGTTCTCGGGGTGAGTGTGGACGACACCAAGTCGCACCAGCAGTTCTGCACCAAGGGAGGCCTGACCTTCAAGCTGCTCTCGGACACGGACCATAAGGTCTCGGAAGAGTATGGTTCGCTGACCAACCTGGGGCTGGTGAAGTTCTCCAGGCGGCACACGTTCATCATCGATCCGCAGGGAAAGATCGTTCAGGAATATCCCGACGTGGACGCGAACATCAACCAGCACAGCGAACAGGTGCTGAGCGAGTTGGCGCAACTGCAGAAGAAGGGTTAGCCGCTCGCGGATGAATTACGACGCAATCCTGCTGGTTTCGTTTGGCGGCCCCGAGTGCAATGCGGACGTGCTCCCGTTTCTGGAGAACGTGCTGCGCGGCAGAAACGTTCCCCGGGAGCGAATGCTGAAGGTCGCGGAGCACTACTACCTCTTCGGCGGCAAGAGCCCGATCAACGATCAGAATCGCGCGCTGATCGCAGCCCTGGGTGCGGAACTCAAGACCCACGGCCCGGACCTGCCGGTCTATTGGGGCAACCGCAATTGGCACCCGATGCTGGCGGACACGCTGCGGCAGATGAAATCCGACGGCGTGAAGCGCGCCATCGCGTTTGCCACTTCAGCCTACAGTTCGTATTCCAGTTGCCGCCAGTATCGCGAGAACATCGCGGCGGCGCAGGCTGCGGCGGGAGACGGCGCTCCGCTGGTCGATAAACTGCGCGTCTTCCATAACCACCCGCTGTTTGTCGGAGCGAACGTTGAACATGTGGGCGAGGCGCTCGGCCGGATCCCGGAAGATCGCCGCGGCTCAGCACGCGTCGCTTACACCGCGCACAGCATTCCTGTGAGCATGTCGGAGAGCTGCGATTATCATCGCCAGCTACTTGAAGTAGCACGGCTGGTATCTGCCGCGCTGGGGCGCGCGCCTGATCCGCTGGTCTTCCAGAGCCGCAGTGGTCCCGCCTCGCAACCGTGGCTGGAGCCGGACATCCTCGATCACCTGCGCGACATACAGCGGCAAGGCGCCACCGACGTAGTAATCGCGCCCATCGGATTCGTGTCCGACCACATGGAGGTCCTCTACGATCTGGATACGGAAGCGCGACTTCTCTGCTCCGAGTTGGACCTGAACATGGAACGCGCCGCGACGGCCGGCACGCATCCGAAGTTCGTCAGCATGATCCGCGAGTTGATCGTCGAGAGGATGGATGAAAGCTCTGCAAAGCAGGTGGTCGGCATTTATCCCGCGAATCCGGACGTGTGCGGGATCGATTGTTGCCCGGCGCCAGTGATGCCGATGATGCCCGCTGTGGCCTCCAATCCAGCCTAGACGGGCCTCAATTCCCAATCTATATCCTTTGAAATGCGCCATTTGCGCATACGTAACCTGCCTGTGAATGGTTAGCTTTGACGCTCCGCCTCGCGGTGATTCCACGCCCTTCGATCCCCTGTATGTGACGCCCGTCACAGAGTGGTTAGTACCCCGGTCACAGCTAGCCGGGCAATCCCCCGATATCTTAAACATTAACGGTTTTCCAACTACATAACAGACCGCGCACGTAGCTCGATCTGGGGGACAACAGACGTGAAAACAACTGAAGAAGCTAATACCGCTGCGTCGCTCGAGGACGCAAATGAATCCCAGTCGCGCGGTGGAATCAACACCGAAGAGCCGTTGCCTATTGGCCAGGAAGCCGGCCAGGGCAAATCCGCGAGAAAAAAAGTAACCCTAGATGGCAATGAAGCCGTAGCGCACGTGGCCTACCACGTCAGCGAAGTCGCGGCTATCTATCCGATTACGCCGTCCTCTCCCATGGGAGAGTCGTCCGACGCATGGGCATCGATCGGCGAGAAGAACATTTTTGGGACGGTTCCAAAGGTCATCGAGATGCAGAGCGAAGGCGGAGCCGCCGGCGCGTTGCATGGAGCGCTGCAGGCCGGCGCACTGGGCACGACCTTCACCTCATCGCAGGGACTGCTGCTGATGATCCCCAACATGTACAAGATCGCCGGTGAGCTAACACCGACGGTGATTCACGTGGCCGCCCGTGCGATCGCTGCGCAGGCGCTCTCGATCTTCGGCGATCACCAGGACGTGATGGCTACGCGGCAGACCGGCTTCGCGCTGCTGTCGTCTAACTCCGTCCAGGAAGCCATGGACCTGGCGCTGGTCGCGCATGCCGCGACGCTGGAATCGCGCATTCCCTTCCTGCATTTCTTTGACGGCTTCCGTACTTCGCATGAAGTATCCAAGATCGAAGAGCTGAGCCTCGACGACATGCGCGCCATGATCGATGACGACTTGGTGCGCGCGCATCGTGAGCGGGCGTTGTCTCCGGATCACCCGGTATTGCGTGGCTCGGCGCAAAACCCTGACGTGTATTTCCAGGGACGCGAGGCGGTCAACCCTTACTACCTGGCGTGTCCCACGATCGTGCAGAACGCGATGGACAAGTTCGCCGCGATCGTCGGCCGCCAGTACCGGCTGTTCGAATACGTCGGCGCGGCCGATGCCGAACAGGTGATCATCATCATGGGTTCCGGCGCGGAAGCGGTCCACGAAGCAGTGGATTACATGACCGCGCAAGGCAAGAAAGTCGGAGTGCTGAAGGTTCGCCTGGTCCGTCCGTTTTCGGTCGAGCATTTCCTGGAGGCGCTGCCTAAGACGACGAAGAGCATCGCCGTTCTGGACCGCACCAAGGAGCCGGGCAGCATTGGAGAGCCGCTGTATCAGGACATCGTCACCGCCCTGACCGAAGGCTTCACGGCCGGCAAGTGCAAACTGGCCGCGTTCCCCAAGGTCGTTGGTGGGCGGTACGGGTTGTCGTCGAAGGAGTTCACTCCGGCGATGGTAGTCCGGATCTACGAAGAGTTGACCAAGCCGGCTCCGCAGAACCATTTCACTATCGGCATCGTTGACGATGTCACGCACACCAGCCTGGCGTTCGATCCGACGTTCTCTACCGAGTCGCCGGAGACGGTTCGGGCCATGTTCTTCGGACTTGGTGCGGATGGCACTGTGGGCGCCAACAAGAACACGATCAAGATCATCGGCGAGGACACTGACCTCAACGTGCAGGGCTACTTCGTGTACGACTCGAAGAAGTCGGGTTCGGTCACGACCTCGCACCTGCGCTTCAGCAAGAAGCCAATCCACTCGACGTATCTGATCTCATCGGCGAATTTCGTGGGCTGCCATCAGTTCAGCTTCATGGAAAGGCTCGACGTACTACGAGCCGCCGATCCGGGCTCGGTGTTCCTGTTGAACAGCCCGTTCGGGCCGGAAGAAGTCTGGGACAACCTGCCACGTTCGGCGCAAAAGACCATCATCGAGAAGAAACTGAAATTCTACGTGATCGATGCGGTGGAAGTCGCAAAGGCAGCCGGTATGGGCGGGCGCATCAACACCGTCATGCAAACCTGCTTCTTCGCCATCAGCGGCGTATTGCCGCGAGAAGAAGCTATTGCGAGCATCAAGCACTCGATCGAGAAGACCTACGGCAAGCGCGGTGAATCTGTGGTCCGCAAGAATTTCGCGGCCGTCGATGCCTCGCTGGAAAACCTGTACGAAGTGAAAGTGCCGGACGCGATCACCTCGAGGTTCGAGATGCGTCCTACAGTTCCTGCAAACGCCCCCGCGTTTGTGCGCGATGTCGAAAGCCTGATGATTTCAGGCGACGGCGATCTCATCCCGGTCAGCGCCATGCCGATTGATGGAACGTTCCCCACAGCGACGACGCAGTGGGAGAAACGCAACATCGCACTGGAGATTCCAGTGTGGGACGAGCAACTTTGCATCCAGTGCGGCAAGTGCGTCATGGTTTGTCCGCACGCCGTAATTCGCGCCAAGGTTTACGATCCGGCGGCCATCAATCATGCACCCGATGGCTTCCAGACGGCAGCACCCAAGTGGCGTGAGTTCACCGACCTGAAGTACACGCTGCAGGTGGCTCCTGAGGATTGCACCGGATGCGGACTATGCGTAGAGGTCTGCCCGGCTAAGAGCAAGAGCGAAGCCAAGCATCGCGCGATCAACATGGAAGCCCAGCCTCCGCTGCGCGAGAAGTACAACGAGTACTGGAGCTACTTCCTGTCGCTGCCGGAGCTGTCGCGCGAGAAACTGGCGCACGCTCAGGTGAAGGACGCGCAGCTGCTGGAGCCGTTGTTTGAGTTCTCCGGCGCCTGCTCGGGTTGCGGCGAGACTCCGTACATCAAGGTGATGACACAAATGTTCGGCGACCGCGCGTTGATCGCCAACGCAACCGGCTGTTCGTCGATCTACGGAGGTAACCTGCCGACGACGCCTTACACCGTCAACAAAGAAGGCCGTGGGCCAGCCTGGTCGAACTCGTTGTTCGAAGACAACGCCGAGTTCGGCATGGGCATGAGGCTGGCGGTAGATAAGCAGAATGAGTACGCGAAAGAGCTGGTCGAGCGGCTCGCGTCGTTCATCGGAGAAGAACTGGCGGTCGCGATTCTCAGCGCCGATCAGACCACCGAGCCGGGCATCTTCGCCCAGCGCGATCGGGTGAAGGCGCTGAAAGAAAAGCTGGCGGGCAACGAGACGCCGGCGGCGCGCGATCTGCTGGCCGTGGCCGACGAACTGGTCAAGAAGAGCGTCTGGATCATCGGTGGCGATGGTTGGGGTTATGACATCGGATTCGGCGGACTCGATCACGTGCTGGCTTCCGATGCCAACGTCAACATCCTGCTGCTGGATACCGAGGTTTACTCCAACACCGGCGGACAGATGTCGAAGGCAACTCCGTTGGGCGCGGTGGCGAAGTTCGCTGCCGGCGGCAAGCGCATCCCGAAAAAAGACATTGCCATGATGGCGATGAACTACGGGCGCGCTTACGTGGCGCACATCGCGATGGGCGGCAATGACGGTCAGACGATGAAGGCCTTAGCCGAGGCGGAGGCGCACAACGGGCCGTCGCTGGTGATTGCCTACAGCCACTGCATCGCGCATGGCTACGACATGGTGCACGGCATCGAGCAGCAGAAAAACGCTGTGCTATCCGGACACTGGCCGCTGTTCCGCTACAATCCGGGGCTGGCCAAAGAAGGCAAGAACCCGTTCCAGCTTGATTCGCGGGCACCGAGCATTCCGCTGGAGAAGTACATCTACAACGAAACACGCTACACCATGCTGGTCAACAGCGACCCCGATGAGGCCAAGCTCCTGCTCCACGAAGCGCAGGACAACGTAAACGAGCGCTGGAAGCTATACCAGCACATGGCCGCTATGAGCTTCGAGAAGTAGCGAGGAGAGAAAGCAATGATTGACCTGACTACCAATTATCTAGGGCTGAAACTGAAGAACCCCATTGTGGTCTCAGCCTCGCCACTGACCGAGAAGTTCGAGAACTTCGAGCGTCTGCAGGACGCAGGCGCCTCGGCCATCGTGATGTACTCGCTGTTTGAGGAACAGATCGAGGCGGAGAGCGAAAACCTGGATGCCGCGATGGAATACGGCACCAACAGCTACGCGGAAGCCACAACCTACCTGCCGGATATGCCGAAATACCACATCGGCCCCGACCGCTACATCGACCTGCTCCACAAGGCGAAGAGGACGGTCGATATACCCGTCATTGCCAGCCTGAATGGGAATTCCCGGGGTGGCTGGACGCGCTATGCCGAGCACATGGAAGAGGCGGGAGCCGACGCGCTGGAGCTCAACATCTTCGACGTTCCCACCGATCCGTCAATGACGGCGGAACAGTTGGAGCGTGGCTACTGCGAACTGGTTCGCGCTGTCCGCAAGGCGGTGAAGATCCCGGTATCAGTGAAGCTCGGGCCCTACTTCACTTCGATGGCGAACTTCGTGCAACAGTTGTCGAATGCCGGAGCCGATGGCGTGGTCATCTTCAACCGCTTCTATCAGCCGGACTTCGATCTCGAGGAACTGGAAGTCACCCCTAATCTCGTGCTGAGCAGTCCCCACGAGTTGCGGCTGCGGCTGCACTGGGCGGCGATCCTGTATCACCAGGTCGAGACCTACATCGCCATCACGGGCGGAGTACACGATTCGACCGACGTGCTGAAGTCGATGATGGCGGGCGCGCACGTGGCGATGATTACGTCTGCGCTGCTCAAGTACGGCATCGAGCACGTTGGCGTAGTGCTGGCGGGCGTGGAACGCTGGATGGAAGAGCACGAATACCAGTCCATCAAACAGATGCGCGGTAGCATGAGCCTGGTAAACGTCGAGAACCCGACGGCGTTCCTGCGCGGGAATTACCTCAAGATGCTGGGTTCGTATAAGTTCGGCGATGCGGGGTCAGCGTTGCCGACGTACTAACGAGATGTTCCTTCGTCTGCAGTAGAAAGGCCGGATTCCCGAGGGGAGTCCGGCCTTTGTTTTCGCATATCGCTTGATCGGTTTCAATGAAAGTGCGCAAGCGAACATCTGCCGTCCCTATGGTGTCTGTGTCATAGCCAGTGCCGCCGCTCCGCGGCTCGATCACCTTCCCACTTTGACCGCGGGCTTACACCCGCGGCTAACACAAATGTCGCCGCAGAGCGGCTGTACCGAGGCAGATTCGCCGTCATATCCCATCGCCATTTTGCGATTCGAGCTGTGACACAGACATCTACGGGACTCGTCTCGTCGTCCCGCCTACACGCTGGCCTAAAGGCCAGCTCTTCCACCGATTACGGCTTCAGGACGATGACCAGGGTGCGGCCGTCGGTTTTGATCTCGCCGCCGGTGGCCGTTTTGGTTTGCTTCACCTGTTTGGTCCGCTCGACGTAGCCAGTGGCCAATACCAATCCCGCTTGCTGCAAGGTGGCGGCGATGAAGTCGCGTTCGCCGTCGACGTTTGGATCGATCTTGTGGGTAATGGCGTTTTCTTTGCGCTGGTCCTTCTCGATGCCTATGTCGTGGGTGCCGGCTCCGGCCCACAACATCTCTCCCTTGGGCCCCTTGAAAGGCGTCTTCCAGATGCGGAAGTGGTCGCGCTCTCCGATGACCTTGATGGCCTCGGCACGGGCATAGCCGTAGTCTTGCCCGCGCCCAAAGAGGTAGAGCGTACTCATGGGCACCGTTACATAGGCTTGCTTTTCCAGCGTCGCGATTATCGCGCTGACGACCGCATCCTGATTGGTCTTGTCGGGCAACACCCAATTTGCCGCTTTGAATGCGTTGGTGACCTGCTTCTCGTCGCCGACCAGCACGAAGTTCACCAGATCGCCTTCGTTGCCGCCGCGAGCGGCCTGGTCGGTGACTCGGTAGGGCAGCTTTTGATCGATGATCGCGAACAGCGGCTTGAAATCATAGTTGGTCGGGTTGGCTGCCGCCGCGGTGGCCGCCGTGCGGTCGATATGCACTTCGAACTTGCCGGCAGTTGGCTTGGTGAACTGATCCTGGTTCACCCCAAGATACAGGCGTCCGGTCGCGGGTGATGTGACAGTGGTGTCTGCGCCCACGAGAAATGGAGTTGCCGCGCGGTCATTGCCGATCTGCCCTACGAGTGCGCCGCGTCCGGCGCTGGAGACGCTCAGCGCTCGGAGCGTGTCAGCCCAGCCACGCTGCGCGCCTGCGGGACCCACTCCGGTCTTGTCTTTGAAATCGACTGTCCCGGTTGCGGTGATGTGCAGTTTGTCTCCGGCGTTCACGTCCATGCCGGAGTCGACCCAGGGATTGTCTCCATTGATGGATATATCGATGCTGTTCTTGGCGGTGGCCGCGGCGGGCCCTGCAGGGAAGGAATGCGCAAAGCAGAACGGAAAGACCAGAACGAATGCAACCACAACTGAGCGAATCTGTGTCATCGATCCGGACTCCTGAATGAGTTTACCTGCCTACCTTCGACAGAGGTGCGCATGAGTCGGCGCCGAAGCCCTTCCGTATATGGCGGTGCGGTCATGACTGAAGTCCCTCCGGGGCTAAAGCCCTGTTTAAAACGGCGCGTTACGGCACAGCTGAAGCTGTGCCCTTTCAAAGCTGACGTATGAAATGACGTCGTGGTGTTATTGCCGTACGGCTTCGCTCAAAGCCATCTTGCCCAGATATAAGGGATGCGAGACCTTGGGGGAGTCGCTGGGTCCGTACACGGGATAAGGCGTGTTCTGCGCCTGCATGGGGAATCCCCAAACGTCGCCGTTGCGCATGTCGACTGCGATCTTTCCCCAGGATGTGGTTCCATCAGACTTGCGAAGGGATACCATGCCCGGCTCGATAGGAAACGGATACGGCGAACCGTCTTGGGCCAAAACCGCCGGCGGTTGCACTATAGGACGGAAAGCCACAACTCCAAGCAATAGGGCGATTACTACCAGCAACGATTTCACAAACCAATCCAGCTTCATAACACCTCCCGGCTCAGCGCGACGCTCGCCGAAATTGCGGGAAGGCTGCTTATCAGGCTGAGCAGGTACCTGCTGGAAATCTAGTACGTTTTCGCTGCGAGGTAAACCTGTATCCTGCGCTGCTCGCGATTACCGACTGGCTTCGCTCAGAACGAACTTGCCCAGGTACATGGGGTGGGACTTGGGCGCCTCCGCTTTGGCAACATCTACCGGATACGGACCTTCCACCAGCGTGGGAAATCCCCAGATATCTCCGGTGCGCATGTCGATCATCATCTTGCCGTACATTTGGCCGCTGCCGTCCGGTTTCCGAAGCATGGTGTAGCCGGGCTCAACGTATAACGAATTGCTGTCGGCCGTCTGCGCCTGCACTGGCATGGGATGAACAATGGGGCGGAATACCAGCGTTGCAAGAAATAGCACGATCAGCAAGAGCATGAGTTTGACGAACCAATCCAGCTTCATGGGTCCTCCAGACACAGATCAGTGCTCGTCGGTATGAGAAGCCGACGGCATTTGGTGCCGGTTTCACTATCGACTGAAAATCTAGTCCGATTCGCAAGGGAGTTAAAGGAATATCGCCGGAGGCTGAGGAATTAGAGCGAGTGTTCCCCCGGAGCAGCAATGGCAACTGATCGTTTGCAGGGTTCGGGGTGCGTCCTGCGAGAATCCGAATCGACGATGAGCGTGACAGAGGTCATAAGCGGGCAGGCGACCCAGAAGTGATGTCGAAAGAGGTTGTTCAATTCCTTGTAATACGTAGCACGGCAACATTCGGATTGATGCGGTCCAAAAAATCCGCGTTCACTGTGCCGCAATTAAAAAACATCTCGCCCATACATCCGATTTAGGAACTCCGCTCGTAGTACGGCTGTGGATCAAAGCTGGGGGCTCCCACGCAACCAAGGGACGGATCTTCCATCGACCGTCCACAAATTTCACTCAACGAGGAAGTAATCATGAAGAAGTCGAAATCACTGTGGGCAATTGCCATGTCGATATGCATGCTGGTTCCAACCGGCTTGTTTGCTTCCAGCCATCGCGAAGCGCCCATCACCGCTCTAGATCACGCCGCGGACGTTACCGACTGGTACGCGTTCGTCAGCTACGACCATCCCGATCGCGTCACCATGATCCTCAATGTCGATCCCTTGCTGGAGCCGGCCAACGGCCCCAACTATTTTCCCTTCGACCCCAATGTCCTGTACGAAATGGAAGTCGATAACAATCAGGACGGCATTCCCGATATCACGTTCCAGTTTCGTTTCAAGACAGAAATTCGGCAGCCCGGTGTGTTTACCGGCTTCGTAGGAGGGATTTACGGTATTCCTCCGATTACGTCCCTCAGCGGCCCGGGCTCGACAGGTCTTAGCCTCCGCCAGTCCTACACCGTCACCATGATCAAGAACGGAGTGGCCACAGAGCTGACCAAGGGCAAGACGGTCTATGCAGTTCCTTCGAATGTCGGCCCGCTTACCATGCCGGACTACGACTCGCTCTTCAACCAGGGCGTGGTGAATTTGGGGAACAACATGCGGGTCTTCGCCGGCACGGTGGACGATCCTTTTTACATCGACCTGGGAGCAGCCTTCGACTCGCTCAATTTCCGCATGGGCGTTGGCGGCATATTGTCCTCAGCGGTTGATTCCGATGACAAGAACAACTACGCGCCGGACGCTGTGGCCGGCTACAACGTCAACTCGATCGTGCTGGAAGTTCCCATCACGATGCTCACCGTTGATGGCAAACTGCACGGCGCGGGCGAAAAACAGGCTGTGATTGGAACCTATGGAGCTACCGCGCGGCCGCAGATCACGGTTCGCAAAGCAGGTGGCACCTATCTGTTCGGGAATACGAATTTCGTACAAGTCAACCGCGAAGGCAACTCGCTGATTAATGAGCTGATCATCGGTACAGGTTCGAAAGACAAGTTCAGCACCGACGACCCTAAGAATGACGGCCAGTTCGCAGGCTTCTTCCTCGATCCGCTGCTGGCGCATCTGTTCAATTCCGTCCTCGGAATTCCCGTGCCAGCCCCGCCGCGTCTTGACCTTCTGCCTCTGGTCCAGTACATGGCTCCAATTTGTCCGGGATGCGGTCCGAACGATGCCGGCCCGATCGCCGACTTGCTCCGGCTGAACACGGGAATTCCTCCCACGCCGGTTGCCCAGCAGAAGCGCTTGGGCTTCCTGGTCGGAGACAACGCTGGCTTCCCCAACGGGCGCCGGCCAGTCGATGACGTGGTGGACATCGCCGCGCGTGCCGTTGCGGGCATCCTGGCTGACTCCCAGAAGTACGGTGCGCGTATCGGAGACGGCGTCAACCTTAACGGACTTGGCTATGGCGCAACGTTCCCCTATGTATTGCCTGCCAATAGCGGACGAAATAGCGTTCACATCGGTCCTGGTCAGCAAGGTTGCTCAGGCCAGCCGATGGGCATCTGCCCCGTTAATTAATTCAACCTCGTGGCCGTCGTGAGCTTCGGTACGGCGGCCACGAATCTTTTTCTGCGACGAGGTATGTCATGAAGAGACTTGCTGCACTCCTGCTGATCACACTGACCGCATTCGCGGCCTTTGCACAAACCAACAACCCAGCCCCGGCCAGTCTATCGCCGGCCGAGCAAAACATGGCGGTCGCCCGGAAACTGATCGAGAAGAATCCGAAGGACTACGAAGCCTACAATGCGCTGGCTTTGGCTCTCTCACGGCGCGCGCGAGAGACCTCCGACGTCCGCTATTACACAGAGGGCGAAGCCGCGCTGCAGACGTCATTCGAGATCGCGCCCGACAACTACGACGGCAAACGCATCCAGGTATGGTTGCTGCTGGGGAAACACGAATTCGCTGCGGCTTTGGTAGAGGCCAAGAAGCTCAACCAGAAGATGCCCGACGACGTGATGGTCTATGGCTTCCTGACCGACTCCAACGTCGAACTTGGGAACTATAAAGATGCCGAGAACGCTGCGCAGTGGATGTTGAATCTGCGGCCGGCTAATCAGCCCGCCGTGACCCGAGCGGCTTACCTGCGCGAACTATTTGGCGACATCGATGGCGCGCTCGAACTTATGAACATGGCTTTCGAATCAAACCCTCCAACGCAGGTGGAGGATGGGGCATGGATCCTGTCCCAAATGGCGCACCTGAACTTGTCCGTAGGAAATCTGGACCAGGCTGAAAAAGAATTGAACCAGGCGCTCGCCATGTTCCCGGGCTACCACTATGCCCTGGGCAACCTGGCTAAGGTGCGAATCCAGCAGAAACGTTACGGCGCGGCGGTGGAGCTACTAACGCAGCGCTATCAGGCGGCCCCGCACGCCGAGAATCTCTACGATTTGGCTGGCGTGTTGCAACTCGGCGGCCGAAATGACGAGGCCGCGAAGGCCTTTGCGGAGTTCGAGCGAAAGTCGCTGCTGGAAACCGATCGCGCCGACAACTCGAACCACGAGCTCATTTTTTATTACGCGGACTACGCGAACCGTCCTGACAAGGCGCTGAGTGTCGCACAGCGGGAAATCGCCCGGCGCCGCGACGTACATACGTTGGACTGCTATGCGTGGGCGCTGTTCAAGAACGGACAATACGCCGAGGCGCGAACCCAGATCGAAACCGCCTTGGCAGTGGGGATCCGCGAGGCAAGCATCTTCCGTCACGCAGGAGAGATCGCCTTGCAGGCGGGAGACAAGCCTGCGGCGGAACGCTACCTGCGCGAGGCCGTACGCCTCAACACCCTGGGTTCCGAACAGGCGAGTACAACCTTGGGGTCATTACAGACAGCGTCGAGAGTGGCTCGATAACTACCAACGACAGAGGACGCATGAAAGCCCGTTATCAGATCATGGTCGTTTCTCTGCTCTGCCTGGTGTGGACGATGGCATGGGCGGAAACGTTCCCCATCAGCGGGCGCGTGCTTGATCCGCAAGGATCTCCGGTCTCCGGCGCAAAGGTTCGGCTCCTGAACGCCGGGGGCTCCATGATTGGTGATGCCTTCAGTGATGCGCAGGGCGCTTTCGTCTTCCCCAGTATTGCTGCGGGACAGTATCAGTTGACCACCGAGGCGCCGTCTTTCGTGACTGTTATCTCCAACATCTCTGTCGGCGCTGAACGACCCACGAACAGAGATTTGCAGTTCCAACAGATCGCTTCTTCCATACAAGCCGTTACGGTGGTGGCTTCGGAACCCTCGTCGCTCACTCCCGATCCTGCGCAGAGCATCATCATTCATGACCAGGTGCTCGATGCTAATCCCGGCCGCCCGGGAGCGCCGATTTCGATACCAGGACTTCCCATCGAGACCGCTTCAGGAGGAATTAAGGCACCACAGTATTTCGCTCCGGGCGTGGCAGGCGATCACGGGGAGCCGATTGCCCAATACTTTCAGGTTGGCAACTTCCTGTTTCCTAATAACCTGCCGGCGAACGCCCACGGGAATGGCTATGCTGATCCGAATACTCTGATTCCGCTTACCATTGACGGGGTCACGGTGGACGGCGGTGCGTTCAATGTTCGCGAGGGCAACAACTCCATCGATCTGGCCGCAGCGTATCTTCCGCGGCAGCGATTGAATACTTTTTTCCAATTGACAGGCGACTATCGCGATGCGGACATGATTGCCGGATGGAGCCCGCAAAATCCGCAGACCAATGCGTGGATCGCGATGGAGGTCGCATTTGGCAATGGATTCCTCGATCGCCCGGAGCATCGCCAGCAATACAAACTGAACGGTTTTCGCCAGTTCAACCTCGGCCGTCATCGACTGAGCCTGTTCGGCACGGGATACTACGGTTCGTCCTATATTCCGGGACTGATTCCCATCAACGAAAAGGTTCCCGGCGATACCCTCGACAACCGTCAACTCGATTACACCCACAACTTCCTTGGCGTGGTCACCGATGATTGGAAGCTCAGCGAGCAGCGGCAGCTATCGTTCTCGGGATTCTTCCGCAACTATGCGCTCACCTTGCGGTCGAACTTTGGCGATGGGTTGATTCAACAAAGTGAAGACCGCAACGTGTTTGGCGGGGAGGCGCTGTTCGTGCAGAGTGTGCGTCCATGGCTCGCTTTCATGGCTGGCGTCGATGTACGCCGCGATGCTCCGCGCAACCTGGATTTAAAGCACCTTGACGACAACGGCGTCTTCCAGCCGGTGACCAGCAATGACCTGACCTTGTCGTTTGTCGAACCATTTGTTTCGCTCGACGGTACGGCGAGCCGATATCTGCACTTCAACCTGGGAGTTCGTCAGGAAGAAGTCTGGATGAACAACCAGGACCTGATCAATGCGCAGAACTCGTTCAACAAGCTCGCCAGTGTGCCTCTCCCCAAAGCGACTATCACACTGCTACCGCCGGACAGGCCTTATCTCCCGATGGTGTCGTTCAGTTACGGAGAGACGTTCCATACCAATGATCCTCGGATCGGGACCGGTGTCGGATCGCCCACCCTGCTGGCGCCATCTCGTGCGTATTAACTCGTGTTCTCCAAGGTCATCAAGCAGACGCAGTTTTACGTCACCCTGAGGCGGGTATCGAATTCTCTGGAGTTGGCGAAGATCGATCCCGACACCGGACTGCAGCAGGCGGTAGGTCCATCCCTTAACAAGGTGCTGTCCGTGTCAGCGCAACGCAACTTCTCGCGGGGCGCGATCTATGTCTCCTACGCTCAGGCAGACGCGCGGGACCGGGAAACCGGGCAGCCTGTTCCGGAAGCACCCCGCATGATCTGGGACGCCGTAGGTTCGTATAACCGCCTGCCTTTTCATCTGCGGGCGCGCGGCGAGTTTGAGTTTGTCAAAGCCAAGCCGCTGGACAACGGATTTACCGGCGTTCCGGTGACTGAGATCAGGGGCGCGCTGCTTAGATCTTTCCGTGAAGACCGCATGTCCATTGCAGCCAACTTCCTCATTACCCACGGATACGCGGGACAGACCGTCGAAACGCTGGCTTATCCAGCTGGAACTGAGCCAGTAGACCGGGTCGTGGGGGTACCGCTGAAGTCCTATGTGTCGCTGAGTTGCACGTACTACTTCAAGAGCAAGTAACACCGGCAATACGGTCGGCTGAGGGATAAGGACTCGGGGAACTCGAATGGATCGAGGAACCCCGCTTTAACGGTCGCACTGGAATGTCACCCGCTGAAAACAGGGCGCCAGCCACACTTCACGGCCACTTTTGCAAGGGCTGTGCGGCTATCCGCGTCGGGGAAACAGGAACTTCAGCATCGGCCCGACTCGTTCGGCCCAGGCGTATTCGCTGTGATGGCCGCCTGTAATCTCGTGATATTCCAGGTCCGTGCCCGGCCTCCAGCCTTTCCTGACGAGCATCCGTTTCAGCGCGCGCACGTCCGGCATGGCGCGGCGTCCTTCGTTCGTCCCGATATCCAGCCAAATGTGCTGCCCAGTTTTCTGTCGAACCTGCTCCACATACTTCAAAATCACTCGATCGCGCCACCACACCGAAGGAGAAAGTACCGCCAGCTTTCCAAACACTTCGGGATACCGCATCCCGAGATACAACGTGACCAGTCCACCTAGCGACGATCCGCCCATGCCGCAATTCTCTGCCCCAGCCAGCGTGCGGTAGTGATGCGCGACGAACGGCTTCAGGTCTTCCACCAGCATCTGACCGTAAGCGTCGGCCTGTCCGCCACCGAGTCGCCTGTCTTCCAACGGCGTGTACTCGTTAATGCGTTTGACCCCGGCGTTATAGATACCCACGATTACCAGCGGCTCGACTTCGCCGGATTCGATCAGCGCATCCGCCGTCTCTCCTACCCGCCAGTAGTTGCCCTTGATGAACGAGGTTTCGGGATCGAAAAGATTCTGGCCGTCGTGGAGGTAGAGTACCGGGAAGAAACGGTTCGGGTCGTGGCTAAAGGCTTGGGGAACGTACACGATGAAGTCGTGCTTTTCGTCGATCAGCCGCGAGGCGAACTGTTCGTGCTTATGAAGCCGCGATTGCAGGCTGGTCGAGGCAGGGGACTGGATCATCGTTGGGGCCGGGATATGGGCATCGTGGGTAATAATCGGTTCGGTCGACATTCTTGTAATATTGAAGAGCCACTCGCCACCCGGTAACCAGATTGGTGCTTCTTTCTTCCTGCCTGGTTACGCGAAGTGGTTCCTTAGATTAGCAATTCGGGTTTCAATCCAGCAAATCATTCCACATCAGGGGCGCACATCGTGCATCGCGAATTTCACAAGTGGTGGTCGCAGGACCTGCAACGGGATATGGCACTGCTCCAATTTGGCCATGCCGGCCGCAAGATCCTGGTATTCCCTACATCTCAAGGTCGTTTCTTTGAGTACGAAGACAACAAGATGATTGAGGCTGTCGGCGACCGTATTGCAGCCGGCGAAATGCAGTTCTATTGCGTTGACAGCGTGGACTCCGAGAGCTGGTACAACAAATCCGCGCATCCCTACTGGCGCGTGCAGCGCCACTTGCAATACGAGCGCTACCTCATCAACGACGTCTTCCCGCTCATGTGGGACAAAAACTGGACGCCCCACACCACCGTCACCGGGTGCAGCTTCGGCGCATATCACGCCGTCAACTTCGCCTTCCGTCACCCGGACATGGTGAACGCGTGCGTGAGTATGGGCGGAGCCTTCGACATCAAGAAGTTCCTGAATGGCTGGTACGGCGACGATGCGTATTTCAACAACCCCCCGGACTATCTCGCCAACTGCACGGACGGGTGGAAGTACAACCACATTCGAACCGTCCTCGCCACTGGCGAGCACGACATGTGCTGGGACAGCAACGAACAGTTCGCCGCTATTTTGAGATCCAAGGGGATCCGTCACGAGATTCATGTGTGGGGGGATCGCAGCTATCATGATTGGCCGTGGTGGAGGCCGATGGCGCGGACGTATTTGTAGATCATAGTCTGGCGGCGAAGTGCAGATCCCTCGGGGGCTGAAGCCCCTCGGGATGACAAAATATCAGGCATGTATGGCGCACCCAAAGGTGCGCCCCTTCAAAAAACCGGGCCGATTTTGGTTCGCAAACGCGGGCGATTTCCCCTACAATAATAGTTACGTTTGAGCGCATTCAGCGCTGATTTCCGGGTACATCCAGCGGGCTTTTACGAGCGGATACAGCTTGGGAGTTGTGTCGTTTCCAAAGGAGCGGTACGTGAAGAAAATCGGCGTCATCTTCGGGATGGAGACCACGTTTCCACCAGCCCTGGTCGACAAAATCAATTTCATGAACGAGCCTGGCATCCAGGCGGAACTGGCAACGGTTGGGGAAGTTCGCATGGCGGAGCCCTCGCCCTACCACGTCATCATCGACCGCATCTCGCATGACATCCCGTTCTACCGCGCTTATCTCAAGAACGCCGCCCTGTCCGGCGCGATCGTTATCAACAACCCGTTCTGGTGGAGCGCGGACGACAAGTTCTTCAACTTCGCACTGGGTGAGAAGCTCGGCGTCGCAATTCCCAAGACCGTGCTACTGCCGCACAAGCAGCACCCGGTAGGCACGACCGACCGCTCGATGCGCAACCTGCAGTTCCCTCTTCCATGGGATAGCATTTTCGGCTATGTCGGCTTCCCGGCGTTTCTGAAGCCCTTCGACGGCGGAGGTTGGAAGGACGTTTACAAGGTCAACACGCCGGAAGAGTTCTTTAAGGCCTACGATCAGAGCCGCGATCTCTGCATGACCTTGCAGCGGGGAGTGAAGTTCAAGGAGTACTTCCGGTGTTATGTGGTCGGGCAGGAGAAGGTGCACATCATGCACTACGATCCCTCGGCTCCGTTCCACGAGCGGTACGTGAAGAACCCGCCGCCGGTCGATCCCAAGCTCCTGGAACGGGTGGAGCGCGATGCTCTGACCCTCTGCCGCGCCCTGGGGTACGATCTCAACACCGTGGAGTTTGCCTGCGAAGATGGGATTCCGTACGCTATCGATTTCATGAACCCGGCGCCCGACGCCGACATCAACTCCGTGGGTGAGGACAGCTTCCACTGGATCGTTGACGCCGTCGCGGAACTGGCGGTCCGCAAGGCCAAGGAGTATGCCGGCAAAGTCCCGGAATACCGCTGGAGCGCCTTCCTGGGCGGCGGCACACCCGAAGTCAAGGCGGAAGCGTCGTCGAAGGCGGCCAAAGCCGTAAAGGCTCCAAAGAGCGCTACCAAGGGGTAATAGAGATGAAGCGTCCGAGCCTCAGCATAGGTATCGAAGAGGAATACCAGACGATCGACCCGGAAACCCGGGACCTCCGCTCGCACATTCAGATGGAGATACTGCCCAAGGCCAAGCTGAAAATTGCGGAGCAAGTTAAGCCGGAGATGCATCAGGCGGTGGTCGAAGTTGGGACCAAAGTCTGCCGTGACATCAGGGAAGCTCGCAAAGACATGCGCAACCTGCGCCGCGAGATGATCACGCTGGCCGAGCAGAACGGATTGCTGCTCGGGTCTGCGAGCACCCATCCGTTTGCCGACTGGAAGGTGCAGGAGATTTATCCCGACGAGCGCTATCGCCAGGTGGTGGAAGACATGCAGCTCGTAGCGCGCGCCAACCTGGTGTTTGGACTGCACGTTCACGTCGGCATCGAGGACCGCGATACCTCCATTCACATCATGAATTCGATGCGGTACTTCCTGCCGCACATCCTGGCGTTGTCGACGAACTCACCGTTTTGGCTAGGCATGGAGACGGGATTCAAGTCGTATCGGTCTAAAGTGTTTGAGCGCTTCCCGAGAACCGGCATCCCGGATGTGTTCGCCAACTGGGCCGATTACGAAACGTTTATCAATCTGCTGGTGAAGACCAACTGCATCGACAACGGCAAGAAGATCTGGTGGGACGTCCGGCCGCATCCCTTCTTCGAAACCATCGAAGTGCGAGTGTGCGATCTTCCCATGCGGCTGGACGAGACGCTGGCAATCGCCGCTCTGATTCAGGCCACGGCACTGATGCTTTGGAAGCTGCATGCCGCCAACAAGAGCTATCGCATTTACAGCCGCGCGCTCATCAGCGAAAACAAGTTTCGCGCCTGCCGTTACGGGCTGGAGGGCAAGCTCATCGACTTCGGCAAGGAGGAAGAAGTGCCCATCAAGAAGCTGATGCTCGAGTATCTCCACCTGATCGACGACGTGGTTGATGAGTTGGGATCGCGAGACGAAATCAACTACATCCACGAAATGCTGCAAATGGGCAGCGGCGCGGATCGCCAGCTCAAGGTTTACCATGAGACTGGAGACTTGAAGAAAGTCGTGGACTACATTGTGGAAGAGACGCGGGTCGGAGTGTTCGACTCGGCGCCTACGCACCACTAGAGAGTTCGTAAGTACCGCTGGCAAGACCAGAAAGGACGCTTCTTGACACCACCATTGCTGACAGACCTGACCACCATGCCGTTCGATCCCGAGTTAACGCCGGGTGCCTACAACGCAGTGAATACTTGCCTGCGGATTCAGCCCAACGAAAAGGTCACGGTGATCACGGACAATGCGAGCCGCGATATAGCGGCCAGCATTGCAACTGAGTTGGTCAAAGTCGGCTCGCCGTTCAAAGCCTTCGTGCTGGAAGAGATCGCTGAGCGTCCACTGGCCGGGCTTCCGCGTGAAATTGCCGACGACATGGAGACCAGCCAGGTCAGCATTTTTGCGGTCAACGTGCAGCGCAATGAACTGAAGTCGCGCATGGAGATGACCGACATCGTCAATCGCCGTCGCATGCGCCACGCCCACATGGTCAACATCAATCACGAGATCATGCTGGAAGGCATGCGCGCCGACTTCAACCGGGTCGACGCGCTCAGCAAGAGGATCATGGAGATCGTGACTCAGGCCAAGCGGGTTCACGCTATGAATCCCGCGGGCAGCGACCTGGTTGCCGATCTGAACCCCAACTACAAGTGGATCAAGACCAGCGGCATCATCAGCCCGGACAAGTGGGGCAACCTGCCCGGCGGCGAGATCTTTACCACCCCCGGCGAAGTGAACGGGACCTACGTGGTCGATGGGGTGGTCGGCGATTATCTGTGCGAGAAGTATCCCGACCTGCAACGGCAGCCACTGACCATCCACATGAAGAAGAACCGCATCACCGAGGTCTTCAGCGAGAACAAGGAACTGGAACAGGAGTTCTGGGCCTACACGCACACCGACGAGAACAGCGACCTGGTGGGCGAGTTCGCCATCGGCACGAACCTCGATCTGAAGCGCGTGATTGGGAACATCCTGCAGGACGAGAAGTTTCCCGGGCTGCACATTGCGTTCGGGAATCCCTACGGACACCACACGGGAGCGCAATGGTACTCCAGCACGCACATCGACGTGGTCGGCACTCGGTTCGACATCTGGGTTGACGGCCAGCAGATCATGGAAAAGGGCCGCTTCCTGATCGAGGCATAAGCATGATCCCCGCACTGCGCGAGGAGTTCAACCGGAACTACACTCCCCAGAAGTACCAGAGCTTTCTGGACTCGCTGGCCAAAGCCTGTGGCACGCCCATAGGCTTTCGTGTTTCGGAAACGCCCGTCTTCGTGCAAAAAGAGTTGCTCGATCAGATGGCGCAGTATGGGCACGAGTTGGTCATGCAGCTGCTGACCAGCCCGAAGTATCTGCGCGTCTCGGACAAGACCATCCCGTCGGAATATAACGTTCCGAACGAAACCAAACGGCCCATGTTCGTGCAGGTGGACTTCGGACTGGTTCGTGATGGCAAGGGCGGATTGGAGCCGAAACTCGTCGAGTTGCAGGCGTTCCCCTCTCTCTACGGATATCAGGCGGTGTCGGGGCAGCAGTACATCGACAGCTTTGGATTGCGTCCAGATCTCGGCATCTACATGAGCGGGTTCGATCACAGTTCGTATATCTCGCTAATGCGCGAGTTGATCGTGGGCAATCATGATCCTGAGAACGTGATCCTGATGGAGATCGACCCCGAGCATCAGAAGACGCTGCCGGATTTCTTGATCACGCAGCGCGAGATGAAGATCGCGATCGTCGATATTCTGTCGCTGAAGAAGCGTGGCAGGAAGTTGTACTACAACAAAGACGGGCGCGAGATCGAGGTGCAGCGGATTTACAACCGCTGTATCGTTGACGAACTGGAGCGCAAAGGCATCACGCTGCCCTTCGATTTGCGCGAGGAACTCGATGTCGAGTGGGCGGGACACCCCAACTGGTATTTCCGCATCAGTAAGTTTTCCATTCCCTACTTGAACCATCGCTGCGTGCCGGACACGTGGTTCCTCGACGAGAATCCCAGCGTTCCTGAGGATAACGAGAATTACCTGCTGAAGCCGCTGTACTCATTCGCTGGTGCGGGCATTAAGTTCGCCCCTACTGAAGCCGACATCGACGCCATTCCTGCCGGAGAGCGGCACAACTACATCGTGCAGGAACGCATGCGTTTCGAGCCTGTGATTGCGACTCCCCATGGCATGACGAAGATGGAAACCCGCATCATGTATGTGTGGCCGGAGGGCGGCGAGTTGACGCCAGTGTTGCCGCTCATTCGCATGGGGCGCGGCATGATGATGGGCGTCGATCACAATCGTGATTTGGAATGGGTTGGCGGGTCATCGGCACTGTGGGTGTGACCGCCGTCGCGCGCGCAAAAAAATGTGCGGTTACGTTTTGAACGCAACCACACAAACTTGACAGTATGATAACGGGGTTGTTTAGTCGGCCACGGCCTTTGATGTCGCGACTGCGGCTCCATTTAAACTTAACAGATATTCGTTGATTGATTTGGCAGCCTTGCGTCCCGCGCCCATGGCGAGAATCACAGTTGCTCCGCCAGTCACGATATCGCCTCCGGCAAAGACTCCCGTCTTCGAAGTCGCCAGAGTATCGTCATTGGCTGCGATGTAACCGCGCTTGGTCACTTGCAGTCCTGGGGTCGATGACTGGATCAGCGGGTTGGCGCTGGTTCCGGCTGCGATAATCGCCACCGAGCACGGAGTCTCGAATTCCGAGCCTTTGATGGTGACTGGGCTGCGGCGCCCTGAATCGTCGGGTTCGCCAAGCTCCATCCGGGTGCATATTACGGACTTGAGATTGCCCTTCTCATCGCCTCGGAACTCCACCGGGTTCACCAGCATTTCAAACCGAATGCCTTCATCCTTGGCGTGGTGCACTTCCTCCACGCGGGCTGGCATCTCGGCTTCGGTCCGTCGATAGAGGATGCTTGCGGTCTTGGCGCCCAGGCGAAGCGCGCTGCGGACCGCATCCATGGCGGTATTGCCGCCGCCGATCACGACCACGTCACGGTCTTTGCAGGGATACAAGGGCTCATCGAACTCCGGGAAGCGATATGCCCGCATCAGGTTGACGCGTGTCAGGAATTCATTTGCCGAGTAGATTCCGTTCAGGTGCTCGCCCGGCACGTTCAGGAAGCGCGGTAGGCCTGCTCCTGTCGCGACAAATGCGGCGTGATAGCCATCTTCGTTGAACAGCTCGTCGATGGTGACTGTCTTGCCGACGACGACGTTGGTTTCAAATTCCACTCCGCGCAAACGCAGGGCCTGCACCTCGTGCGCGACAATTTCTTTCGGCAACCGAAATTCAGGAATACCGTAAATCAGCACTCCACCGAGTTCGTGAAGAGCCTCAAACACGTGGACCTGGTGTCCCATCTGGATTAAGTCGCCCGCGCAGGCAAGTCCGGCTGGACCGCTACCGATGATGGCAACTTTCTTTCCGCTAGGAGCAACGTTCTTCGGGAGGCCAAACTGCCCGCTGCTGCGTTCCCAATCGGCGACAAAGCGCTCCAGGTAGGCGATGCCAACCGACTCGCCCTTCTTGCCAAGCACACATCCTGACTCGCACTGATCTTCTACCGGGCACACGCGGCCGGTGATCGCGGGCAGCGCGTTGTCTTCGCGCACCTTGGCGGCGGCGCCCATGTACTCGCCTCTGACGATCAGGTCCATCACGGTCTTGACATCGACCGACACGGGACACTTGTCCATGCAGCCGGGCTTGCCGCACTCGATGCAGCGCAGCGATTCCTGACGTGCCTGCTCAGGGTCGAACCCGGTGTTCACTTCCTGAAAGTTATGCGCCCGAATCTGGGCCAACTGCTCGGGCATTCTCTGGCGGGGGAGCTTGATGCGCTCTTTGTTCGGCAGCGGGTTATTGCTCTTACTCATGGGTCACTCCGGTCGTCAGGGCGGCACATTCGTGATGGTGAAGGTTCTCGCGCAACTGCTTCAATTGGTTCCCGGGATCGGCCTGCAGCCGCTCGATGCTCTGCCTCTCCTGCTCGCGATACATGTTGTTGCGCTGCATCAGGACCTCGAAGTTCACCTGGCTGGCATCGAACTCGGGGCCATCGACACAGGCAAACTGGCTGCTGTTGTTGACCAGCACGCGACAGCCTCCGCACATTCCAGTCCCGTCCACCATGATGGAGTTGAGGCTCACCATGGTCTTGATGTGTTGCGGGCTCGTAAGGTTGGCGACGGCGCGCATCATGGGCACCGGCCCAACCGCGAGCACGTAGTCCACCAGGCCGGCGTCGATCAGCTCTTTCAGCTTCTCTGTGACCAGGCCTTTCTGGCCGGCTGTACCGTCGTCGGTCATGACGTAGGTCTCATCGCTGACTTCGCGCACCGCGTCTTCCAGCACCAGCAGGTCCTTGCTGCGCGCGCCGACGATGGAGATCACCTTGTTCCCGGCACGCTTCAATTCGCGCGCCGTGGGGTAGGCCATGGCCGTTCCTACGCTGCCACTGACCACTACGGTGGTACCAAACTTCTCGATCTCGGAGGGCTTGCCGAGCGGGCCGACAATGTCGAGGATCGAGTCGCCGACCTCTAACATGCTGAGCAGCATGGTGGTCTTACCGATGGCCTGGACGACGATGGTGACGGTTCCGGCTTTGGGATCGGCGTCGGCGATGGTGAGCGGGATGCGCTCGCCGGCCTCGTCAAGCCGGATGATGACGAACTGGCCAGGCTTCTGCTTCTTAGCGATGCGCGGCGCCTTGATTTCGAACAGTTTTATGCCTCGCGCCAAGGGGCGAGCGGCCACAATTGGGAACACAGGAGATCCTCCCTTATTGATTCTGCGGAGGGTTAGCACTGGAGTCTGTGGCATGCGTCACAAAGAGGGCGGACATAGCGCACAAAGCAAATCGGTCAATCCAGAGGCACCGAAATAATCCGGGCCGACGACTTGTCTGCCGCGTATTTTTCGGGAGAAATAGGTTATAAACCTGAGAACTTTGAAGCGGCCAAAACGGTGCCGGCCGCATCCAACAGAGGAACCGGAACGGCGGAAAAGGACTGGTAATGCCAATTTCATTTGCAATCCCACGAGTGACAACCATTTCGCGGCCATTCTCAACATCTGACGGCCGCAGGAACACCGCCGGTCTGCGACTCGGCATCGTCCTGATCTTGCTCTCCGGAATGGCGGTCACTGTTCCGGCTCAGAATATTCCTGGCGATTCGCAGCGGTCCGCGGTCGCCGATCAGGCGCTGCCGGACGCTCCGTCAACATCGCGCGAAGCCGAGTCGAAGTCTTTTACCGGTGGCGTGGGGACGGCGGTCAAGACGATTGGCCAGGACGAATGGCATATCCTCAAGGCACCCTTCCAGAAGAAGGCGCTGATTTGGGACGCGCTCGTGGTGGGCGCAACGGGTGTGCTGATTGCGAATGACGAATCGGTAGCGCAGCAGGTTCCAGTTAGTTGGCACCAGACGGGCGTCAACATTTCTGACGCGTGTACCTACGGCACGGCGGCGGCCGCGGGCGGCATTTACCTCACCGGACTGTTCACCCACGATGAACACGCCCAGCGCACGGGGGTGATGGCCGCCGAGGCGTCGATCGACAGTTTTCTTTTGTACGGCTCGATGAAGTTGATCTTCGCCAGACAGCGCCCTTATACGAGTCCCGGCGAGGGGGAATTCTTTGCCGGCAACTTCAGTAGCGGATCGTTCCCTTCCGGGCACGCCGCACTGTCATGGACGATCGCCGCCGTGGTGGCTCACGAGTATCCCAAGCTGCCGGTGCAGATCCTTATGTACGGACTGGCGACCGCTGTCGCCACCACTCGCGTTACAGGGGGACAGCACTTCCCGTCAGATGTGTTCGTGGGCTCGACGCTGGGTTATCTCGTCGGCACATACGTAGCCAATAAGGACAAGCGTGCCCATGGCCAGCCGCCGCACTCGGGAAACCAAGTCAAGCGGTTGCCCAACGCAATCCTGGATCACGTCGCATTTCAGTAGCAAGCCATCTACGCAACGAAGTACTTCGCCGCGGGATGATGCACCACGATGGCCGATGTGCTCTGCTCGGGATCGAGCAGAAAGCCTGTAGTGAGTTGCACGCCAATCGTCTCGTCGGGATGCAGCAACGCGAACAGCTTGGTCTGGTCCTCGAGGTTCGGACACGCCGGATAGCCGAACGAATAGCGCGACCCCCGATACTTCTGGTGAAAGAGATCGCGGATGTGCGGTGAGTCTTCGCCGGCAATGCCTAGTTCCTCGCGCATCTTCTTGTGATTGAATTCCGCCAGCGCTTCGGCGGTTTCAACGCTCAGTCCGTGCAGGTAGAGGTACTTGGTGTACTCGCCAGCTTCGAACAACTTCTGCGTTTCGTGCGAAGCCCTGGCGCCGACGGTAACGCAGGTCATGCCAAGCACGTCCATCTGGCCGCTGTCCTTCTTCAGGAAGAAGTCGGACAGGCACAGCCCTCTTCCCTCTTTCTGGCGTGGGAAGGTAAAGCGCAGCGCCTCGGCGGGAACTGGATCACCCTGCTTCCAGCCTTCGTGCAGGTTGTACACGATGACGTCGTTGCCGTCGCCCTGCGCGCCGAAATAGCCGTACACGACTTTGGGCTCGAGCCATTCGCCCGCGATGGCCTCTTCTTCCAAGTCCTTTAGGATCGGACGGTACTTGGTTTCGACCAGGCGCGCATAGTCTTCCTGCGACGCGGTCTTGAGCTGCCACTGGTTCTTGAACAGCGCTGTCTCGTTGATGTACTGGAAAACTTCGCGTAGGTCGAAGTCTGCAGGCTTCAGCACACGCGTGCCCCAGAATGGAGGCCGCGGAATATTCGGTGGCGCAGCGATCTCTATGTTGGGCTTGGTTGGGGCTTCGCCACCCGATCCCGGCGTGGCCGGCTTCACGAATTTCTTGACCAGCTTGCCTTCTTCGATGCGCCGCTCGCGAGCACCGTTGGGCGAAGCCAGGTCCTCCATGATGTGCAGGCCGGCGAACGCGTCGTCGGCGTAGAAGACCGCACCGAGACCGTTGTACTCGCGGCGAAGATCGTCTTCGACATATTTGCGGGTGAGCGCGGCTCCGCCGCAGATCACCGGGAAGTCAAGCTTCTGGTGATGCAAATCCTGCACCACATACTTCATTTCGAGCGTGGACTTCACCAGTAATCCGCTAAGCCCGATGGCGTCGGCCTTCTCAGCGATGGCGGCGTTAATGATCGCGTCGGACGGTTGCTTGATTCCAAGGTTCACCACGCGATACCCATTGTTGGTAAGAATGATGTCCACCAGGTTCTTGCCGATGTCGTGGACGTCGCCCTTCACCGTGGCCAGCACGATGGTAGCCTTCTGGCTGCCCTCTTTCTTCTCCATCTTGGGCTCGAGATAGGCGACGGCGGCCTTCATCACTCCGGCCGAGTCGAGCACCGAAGGCAACTGCATCTTGCGCGCGCCGAACAACTCGCCCACCGTCCTCATGCCGTCGAGCAGCACGTTGTTGATGATGTCGAGCGGCGAGTACGTGGTCAGCGCTTCGTCGAGCAATTCGTGCAGCGACTTCTTGTTGGCGCCATCGCCAATCATCTTCTCGCCGTTGATGATGACCCACTTCAGCTTGTCCTCGATCGACAGCGTATCGACGTGGACCGCAGCCTCTTCCGTTGGCTTCACATTTTCGAAGTGCTTCATATAAACCTGAAGCGGATCGCCATTCGACCGGTCCTGGAAGATGAGCTTGCGTGCCAGATCGACTTCTGCCTCGGGAATCTTGTACAGCGGATAAATCTTGCTGTAGTTCACGATGGCCATGTCGAGCCCGTTGTCCACGGCCTCGTGCAGGAAAACGCTGTTCAGCACACGCCGAGGATAGGCGTTCAAGCCGAACGAAATGTTGCTGACGCCGAGAACCGTTTTTGCCAGCGGCAGCTCCGTCTTGATCGCCTTCACCGCCTTGAGTGTCTCCATGCCGGCATTGCGGTAATCTTCCTGGCCGGTCGAGATCGGCAGCGTGAGCGCATCGAATATGAGATCGACGGGACGGATGCCATACTTGTCCACGGCCAGGTTGTAGATACGCTTGGCGATGGCGAGCTTCTTCTCGGCGGTCAGCGCCATGCCATCTTCGTCGATGGTGAGGGCGATCACAGCCGCTCCGTAGCGTTTCGCCATCGGCAGAACTTTCGAGGTGCGCTTCTCTCCATCTTCCAGGTTGATCGAGTTGATGATGGCCTTGCCGGGAATGCGCTTGAGCGCTTCTTCCACCACATCGGCCTCGGTCGAATCGACGAGGATCGGCGCAGGCACGCGGGTGGCGATCTTCTCGAGGATCGCGCTGATGTATGCCTTCTCATCCTCGCCCACGATGGCACAGCACAGGTCGAGCATGTGCGAGCCCTCATTCACCAGTTTCTTGGCCAGGGTGAGGATGGCGTCGTAGTTCTGCGTGCGCACCATGTTCTTGAAGTGCTCGACACGCGTGGTGGTGTTCATCTCCTCGGCAATCACAAGCGGCTTGGGATCGAGATCGAGGGGGACCATGGAGTAGGCGCTGGCCGCCGCGCCAATCATCTTTACGTCGCGAGGCGCTGGCTCCAGATTGGCGCAGGCGTCCGCAACCGCCTTGAGATGACGCGGTTCGGTACCACAACAGCCTCCGACCACGCGCACGCCGTACTCGGTGATGAACTGCTTGTGAAAATCTGCGAGTTCCTGGGGCTGCAGTTTATAGACTGCATGGCCGCCTTCGTTTTGCGGCAGTCCGGCATTGGGCAGAACGGAAACAGGCCGCGGGGAATTGAGCCCGAGATAGCGGACGCCGTCGTTCATTTCCTTGGGGCCGGTGGCGCAGTTCATGCCGATCACGGCGACGTCGAACATCTCCAACGTAGTGAGCGCCGCGGCAATCTCGGTGCCCAGGAGCATGGTGCCCGTCGCTTCGAGCGTTACCTGCACCTGGACCGGGATATTCTTCCCCGATTGCTTAAGCGCATCGAAGATGCCAACCAGTCCCGCCTTGGCCTGCAGGATGTCCTGGCAGGTCTCGAGCAAAAGCACGTCCACCCCGCCCTCGATCAAGGCCAGCGATTGCTCGGTGTAGGCGGCGGCCATGGCGTCGAAGCCGATGTGTCCCAGCGAGGGCAGCTTGGTGGTCGGGCCCATCGATCCGGCAACAAAGCGCTTGCGGCCATTGGTCGAATAGCTGTTCGCGACCTCGCGAGCGAGCCTGGCAGCGGCCAGATTCACCTCGTGAACCTTGTCCTCCATCTGGTACTCCGCCATCACGATACGGGTAGAGTTGAAAGTATTGGTTTCAACTACATCGCAGCCCACTTCAAAGAAGGCCGAGTGAATATCGCGGATGATGTCAGGTCGGCTCTGGACGAGGATGTCGTTATAACCCTCTTTGCCCCAGAAGTCGTCCACGCTGGGATTGCGGAGCTGAATGCTGGTTCCCATGGCGCCGTCGAAGATGACGACGCGTTCTTGCACGGCTTTTAGGTAATCGCTCATGTGCCTTTTTCGCGAGTTGGATAAGCCTGCCCCGTATGAATATTAGGGTTGATTGCTGGCTACAAAGGAAGCGGCCTGGACTCGCGGCTATCCTGCAAGTATCGCAGTTTCTTAGGGATTACGGAAGGTTGCCCCAGCCAACGGTGAACGTCGCTGGTGGGCGGGGAATATGTGCGTTGAACGGATTAATATGCCTGCTATCGGCTGAAGCCGACTCACCCATGAGGCTACGCTGCAACGCGGCGCTGAAGCGCCACCCTACCGGATCAATCCTGGGATATCGTGGTCGTGGAAATGCTCTATGTTCCGGGCGGAACGTCAGCCCCTGAACTATATTGTGCAGGCTTCGGCATGAGGCAACCCGTACCCTCGATGCTATAGATGGCGTTGGAACCTTCGTGGGCTGGAACGCCAGCCAGCAACTGCTCCTTGCGGTAAACCAGGCTGCTGGCATTGAAGGTGGCCAGCTCGAAACCATGTCCGTGGGTGATCGCGTCGGTGGGGCAGGCTTCCACGCAGTAGCCGCAAAAGATGCAGCGGTTGTAATCGATGTTATAGACCTTGGCGTAGCGCTCTGCGCCGCTGATTCGGTTGGTCTCAGTGTTCTCCGCCGCTTCGATGTAAATGCAGTTCGACGGGCATGCGGCCGCGCACAGGAAACACGCTACGCATTTCTCAAGCCCGTTCTCGTCGCGCTGCAAAACGTGCATGCCTCGGAAGCGCTCCTGGAACATGGCGCCCCGATTGGGCCCCGGACCATCGGGATAGTTTTCTACCTCCGTAGGTTGAAACATCTGCCCGAAGGTGATGCTCATGCCCTTGGCGATGGCGGCGATATTTTTGACGATTCCCATATGTGAAAACAGTATAACAATACGCCCGCGCCGCGCGCAGAAGAGCAGCGCGCTTCGCCGCCCAGGCGAAAGATATTCACCACAGAGGCGCGGAGATCACGGAGAAACGGAAATAAATGAAGACTCGGTGTCCTCTGTGTCTCCGTGGTGAATCACTAAGAACGGATACGAGAATCTCTAATTTGCGTTAACGCGCTGCCGCATCAGCTCCAGGTGACGCTGAGCGTGGCCGGCGATGATGTAGACCAACGCCCGCACCGACACGCTCTTTCCATTGGCAAGGCCGGTTCGGACTTCCGCCTCGGGCGAGATCGAGCCGACCAGGGCGATGGTCGCGCCGCGGATGTTCTTAAACTCGACCATCAGGTCGTGACGTACGCGAGTGTTGAAGTCTCCAGCGGCAACGTAATCGTCCTGCTCGAAGCCGTGCAGTTCCTTCTGATCGCCGCGGGCAAAGCGCAGCATGCGATAGGACATGACGCGTTCGGTGTCACACAGATGGCCAAGCACCTGCTTGACGCTCCATTTGCCAGGCGCTTGCGGGACGCTGGCGGCGTCTTCGGAAACGCCTTGCATGAAGGCGACCAATTCTTCCCACTGCTTCAGCAGGAATTCCTCGACCGATCCTTCGGGGACGAGGGAAACATAGTTAGCGTAAAAATCGGCGTATTCAGTGCGTTCAGGATGGGAAAGCATAAGAGTAGTTTCCAGTTTCTAGTTTCGAGTTTCAAGTTAAAGAACGAGAATATCGCACGAAGTGTTCCGTCAGTTTCGATTCAAGCCCATTTCGCGGCTTTGAAGCTTTGTCTTCCAGAGGCTCTCCATTTCACGAATCTCTTCCGTCGTTGCAGCCGATCCCGCCACTTCGAGAATTGAAACCTGATAATCACTGGGCTCCCTGCTCTTCAGGCCTTCATTTCCGCCGTGCCCGCTCTGCACATACGACAACCAGCGCCCGAGAAACCCATTATCGCCACTGGCGGAGCCCACGTATTGCTCCCTGGTGCGTGGACAGGTGAACAGATAGATGCCACGCGAGGAACGGAGCACTTCCTTCCACCCTCGCGGCAGACCTTCGATTCTCGACAAAGGTTTGACAAATGCGCTGAACCCAGGAAAGTCCGGATCCCTGTTCTCCCGGCGAAGTTCGACAATCGGCTTATTCTGCCGGTCCGGTCGCTGTATCCATGTGCGGGTGCCAGATCCCCAATCGATGACGAGCTTACCAACATACTCTTTCAGTAAATCTGCTCCCGCGGTGTTGTAGTAGTGGCAGGTGCCAGCCTTGTCGACATCGTCCCTGTTCGGTGTCGGAACGTCGTGATCTAACAGCCCGCAAAATTCGACCTTGTACAAACCCAGGAATAGAGTCTCTCCCTCTTCTGTGCCGGCAAATGAAGCCCAGTAGTTTGCACCACCGAACGCACCTTTGCTTTCGATTCTTTGAATAGATTGGTATGTGTCGAAGGCTGCGCGGTCGTCCCGCCAAAGCTCGTACGGCGTAAGTCCTTTTCGGGATCTCTGATCAACGTGCCTAAGAAGGCGAACATCGCTTAGCGATAAGCCCGCTTCGATCAGAAGCGTATTGAACATGATCGGCATAGACACCTCAATCCAGTCCAAACTCCTTCCACCGCTTCGTCACCCGGTCTTTAGTTTCGGCGTCCATCGTAATCTCTTCCGGCCAGGGACGGGTGAAGCCTTCGCTGGGCCACTTGCGGGTGGCGTCGACGCCCATCTTTGAGCCGTAATCCGGCAGGCGCGAGGCGTGATCGAGCGAATCGACCGGCCCAAGGGTGAACTGGATGTCGCGCTCGGGATCAATGTTGTTCAGCACCTTGAGCGTGACTTCGCCCACGTCCTGCACGTTCACGTCCTCATCGACCACGAGAATGCACTTGGTGGACATCGCCTGTCCCAGTCCCCAGATCGCACTCATCACCTTGCGCGCCTGCCCAGGGTACGACTTCTTGATCGAGACGATCATCAGGTTGTGAAATACGCCTTCGATGGGCAGGTTCACATCGACGATCTCAGGGATGGTCAGCTTCATCAGAGGCAGAAAGATGCGCTCCACGGCTTTGCCCATCCATGCGTCTTCCATGGGCGGCTTGCCCACGATGGTGGTCGAGTAAATCGGATCTTTGCGATGGGTGATGCAGGTGACGTGAAACACCGGGTAGAGGTCTTCCATGGTGTAGAAGCCGGTGTGATCGCCAAAGGGGCCTTCCATCTTCAACTCGTCGAGTTCGACGTAGCCTTCGAGCACGATCTCCGAATTCGCGGGGACTTCCAGGTCCACGGTTTCGCACTTCACCAGCTCGACCGGCTTCTGGCGCAGGAATCCCGCAATGATGAACTCTTCGACATCCGGCGGCGCGGGCACGATGGAGGAGAACATCATCGCCGGATCGGTGCCGATCGCAACCGCGACGTCCATCCGGCCTGCAACCTGCTTGCCTTCGGCGATGCGCGAGCCACCGCCGGAGCGGGCCATCAGATCGAGCGCGGCAGTCACCGGATTCGCCGCACCTTCCGCCGCCAGCTTGCGCATGCGGTTGCGATAGTGCTCGGCTCCCTGCTTCTGGCGTTGCCAATGCATGCCTGCGTTCTGCCCGTCATACACGTGCATGCGATAAGTACCCACATTGCGCTTACCAGACTTGGGATCTCGGGTGATGACCGATGGCAGCGTGATAAATCGGCCACCGTCCTTTGGCCAGCATTGCAGGATGGGAAAATCCAGCAGCGAGAAGTCCGCCTTCCTTATCACTTCTTTGCACGGGCCAGTGGGGACTACCTTGGGAAACAAATTGCCCAACTCAGATAGCATGGGCAACATCTTCAACTTGTCGAGAAACCCCTGAGGCGACTTCACGTCCATAAACATCTTGATTCGGCCAGAAATCTCGTCGAGCGAATCGACCTCGAGCGCCATCTCCATGCGCCGCTTGGATCCGAATTGGTTGATCAAGACTTTCGCTCCGGGATGCCCCTTGATGTTCTCGAACAGCAAAGCCGGACCACCGGCTCCATGCCTGCCGCGTGGCCCCCACTTCGACACGCGGTCGGTGATCTCGGTGATTTCCAGCACCGGATCGACTTCCGCCTTGATGCGTTTCAATTCTCCGGCCTTGTCCAGCGCGGAGATCCATTCCCTCAGGTCGTTATAGGCCACAAGCCAGCCTCTCGGCAGCGAAGAGCGCCACTGCAATGTTGTCGTAGCAACCCACGATTATAGAAGCAGGGCCGCTTGATCGAATCATGCGCCAAGTCCGGGCCGCGATCGATGTCCGCCCGACACGAAAACCAGCGCGATAAAAGGGTAGCAAGCAAGAGAAAGGCGCACCGAATAACGGCACGCCCGTCGAAATCTCAGCGTCTTGCGCCTGCAACGTCAACGCTTCTTCTTGGCTGCTTTCTTTGCCACAGGCTTCTTTGCAGGCGACTTCTTGGCGGCCGCCTTCACTTTCGACAGCGTTGGCTTCTTCACGGCAGCGGACTTCTTCGCCGTCGTTGCAGCTTTCTTTGCCGGCTCGACCTTTTTCTTCGCGGGTTTCACCGCAGCGGCCTTCTTCGCTTCTGGGACCGGTTTCGCCGCAGTAGCTGGCTTCACACCGCCTGCAGGCTTTACCGCTCCCACCGGGGTCTCTAACGTCGCAACTGCAGCAATCGGCGCCGCGGCAGCCGCAACTTTAGGCTTGCGTCCACGCTTTCCTGGCGCAGCCACCACAACCGCAGGCGCGCCCGCAGCGGCCTCGACCGCAGCAGCTTTGCCTCGTCCGCGCTTCGGCGCTGGAGGAGGAGGCGGCGGCGGTGGCTCGTACGGCTTCAGGAAGTTCATGATTTCGTTTTGCGTCCGCAGCTTGCCGTCGAGCAACAATAGAAATGCCTGATCGAGGATCTTGGGATACTCGGGAAGCTGGGCGGTAATCCGCAACTCCGCCATCTCGGGAAATGGCAGCTTCTCCCTCACTTGCCGCCACTTGGTCAGAAAGTTCTTGAGTTTCTGATCGACCATTTGCTGCCTGGTCGTGAGGCTCAGGAACAGGATATTTTCCGGCGGCGCTGCGCTCAGGATCTTCCACGATCCCGAATTCGTGGCAGCCTCTTTTCCGGTAAGTTTCTTTGCCAAGTCATGAGCCTCGTGCTCGAGATGCTTCCATTTCTCCACGAAGTCGCGACGCGGAATCATCCGCTGGATCTCGGAAATGTCCTTGTCGCTCATCTTTCGGGTGAGGAAGTACATGACCATCGGCCCGGATTCAACCGGATAGCCCAGGTCCGTGAGAGTCTGGCGCAACTTGATGGCATGCCCGAGATCGCTGGCTTCGGCCTTGGCCACCGTCCAGTGCGGATGCAACACCTTTAGCCAGCCGTCCTTCTCCAAGGCTCGCATAATGGCAATGGGATCATCTTCATGCGCCAACTGCTCCAACTCAGCACCGATGGAGCGCTTGCCGACGTAATCGATGTAGCTGTTCTCTTTGGCCGAGTCGTAACGCGCCTGCGTCCGTTCTTCTAGAGGCCAATGAAAACGGGCACTCAAGCGGGTAGCACGGATGAGGCGAATGGGATCTTCCAGGAACGCATAATTGTGCAGCACCCGAATTACCTTCGCCTCGATGTCGGCGATACCGTTGAAGGGGTCGAGCAACAGTCCCCGGGAACCCGGATTTAACGACAGTGCCATGGCGTTGATGGTGAAGTCGCGCCGCCTCAGGTCTTCGTTAATGGTCGCCGCCGCGATCGACGGAGGCTTGCCCGGTTTGTCATAAGTCTCTGAGCGGGTGAGGTTTATCTCGGCGCGCACGTTGCCTGGCATCAGCAGGTGGAGGGTCTTGAGGTCTTCGTCTACTCCCTGGACCGAAATCCCAGCTTTCTCCAATTCTTTCTGCAACTTAAGCGGGTTACCCTGGATGCTGAGGTCGATGTCCCGGATGGGAAACCCGGTGATCAGGTCCCGGATCGAGCCACCTGTGAGGTAGAGATTCAACCCAGCGTGCCGGGCGATTTCCTGTACCAGGGTCACACCGCGCTGCTGGTCAGGGGTGAGCCTGGTTTCCATGCTGTAGATGTAATCTGCCATCTATATGTATGACTCTAAAAGTGATAGCCAAAAATGTTCAGGAAGCGCACGGCGGAAACCTCACGGCGAAATTGCTGATCTAGTGCCCGCCCGGCCGCTACAACCACCGCCTTTTACCGGCCGACGATGTGTGCAACTTGCTCTTAAGGCAACACTTACAGCACTGTGCACCTAGTTTTGCTGCATAGCGACAATAACACAAGGATAACGATTTGGCTACAAACTACGTAACTTAGGGAAGTTTTTCCCCAAAAGTGCGACAATCGGACGAGCCGTCAGTGTTCACAAACTTTTGAGATTCCATGGCAACCACACACAAAAAGGTAATCGTCCGGAAGATGGACCGCGACACCGTCAGCGGATACGTCTCGGCTGCCTTCATTGCGGATGGCAAGATCGAAGTGCTGAACACCGCAGGGAACGTGGTTGCCATCGATCTTCGCGAGGTAAAGGGTGTGTATTTTGTACGTGAATTCGGAGATACCGAATCGCTCGCCCGCAAGACATTTACTTCCCGTCCTCGCACCGAGGGTTTGTGGGTTCGCATGCGCTTTCGGGATAACGAAATCATCGAAGGCATGATGACGAACGATTTGGTACAGGATGGCACCGAAGGATTCTCCATTATTCCTCCTGACACGCGGTCGAATACGCAGCGTATTTTCGTACCTCGCGCGGCTCTGGCGGAGATGACCGTGCTCGCGGTAATCGGCGAGAAGAAGTCCCAGCGGCGTGGACGGCATCCAGACGATACCCTCCAGGTGCCGATGTTCAACTAATCACCCGACCGGGATGCACGCCTTGCCGACGCAATTCACGGGGCGCGATGTCCACGTTGGACCGCAAGAACCAGGGCGGCACTTGGAAACCCTGACAGAAGATTATGAAACTTGGCGAAATCGCTAGCAGGCTTGGCGCAACACTGGAAAACGGCGATCCAGACACCGAGATAACGGGTGTATCGGGAATTGAAGAAGCCGCTGCCGGACAGATCACCTTCGTCGCCAATCCGAAGTATGCGGCGGCGGTCAAGACCACTAAAGCATCTGCCACTATTGTTTCCGATGACTTCCCGGCCGGAGCGGGCGCTTTGTTACGCAGCCAGAACCCTTATCTCTGCTTTGCTCGGGCCATCGACCTGTTCTACAAATCGCCGCGGTATTCGGCAGGGATTCATTCCACTGCGTCAATCGCACCTTCCGCCAGGATAGGAGCCAACGCGCATATCAGCGCGTACGTCGTAATCGACGACGGAGTGGAAATCGGCGACCATGCGGTGCTTTTGCCGCATGTCGTCATCTATCGCGGAGCGAAGATTGGCGACAATTTCTTTGCCCACGCGCACTCGATTGTGCGGGAAAACTGCCGGCTCGGTGACAACGTCGTTCTTCAGAATGGAGCGATTGTCGGTTCCGATGGATTTGGCTTCGCCCGCGATGGCGATCACTGGGAGAAGATCACCCAGTCCGGCCCCGCGGTGATCGAGAACGACGTTGAAGTTCAGGCCAATGCATGTATTGATCGCGCCAGCATCGGCGAGACCCGTATCTCGCGCGGCGTGAAGATCGATAACCTCACCCAGGTTGGACACGGTTCGGCCGTGGGCGAACACACGCTATTGTGCGCCCAGGCCGGCTTGGCCGGCTCGACGGTGGTGGGTAAAAACGTCATCATTGCCGGACAGGCGGGCGTTGCCGGACACTGCAACGTCGGCGATGGCGTTGTCATCACCGCCCAGAGCGGCACCCACGGGGACATTCCGGCGGGCAGCATGGTGAGTGGCTCGCCGGCCTTTGAGCACAAGCAGTGGCTGCGCGCGGTCAATGCTTTCAGCAAACTACCGGATCTGGCGAAGGCGGTTCGCAGCCTGGCAAAAAAACAATCTGGAAAGAACGAAGAATAACCCCGTGTCACGGGTCTATAGGTCTATAGCTGTTCTTAACTCTGGAGACACTTAGGATTCGCCGTTGCCGTAGAGCTTATTCTGTCTGCTAAAACATGAGTGAAGAAATATACATTCCGGGATCCAATCCCGCACTAGGCCCGCACATCGTCGCGGTCCGTCCGATTCGCGTGCTCCTGCTCGACGACCGCGAAGAAAACCTCATCTTGCGATCAGCGATTCTCCGCCAGAAGGGCTACCACGTAGTTGCGACCAACTCCATCGAGCAAGCGCAAGCCAAGTTACACGAGATCGATATCGCGGTACTCGACTATCATCTTGGCGCGGGAAAGTTTGGCACTGCAGTCGCCGAGGCCCTGAGGCGGGAGCGACCGCAAGTTCCAATCATCGTTTTGTCAGCCACGCTCGAACGCAAGTTTGGCGGCATCGCCGATATGCACCTGCTCAAGGGACATAGCTCGGTGGAAGACTTGCTCGACGCACTGCGTTCTTTCGAGGCAAAGAAGCGGGGCCGACCAGTGGTCGTCGATGCGCGGGACTTTTATTATTCGCGCATCTCGATGGCCTTGGGTGATGACGTCGTGGTCGAAATCCTTGATCGCGACGGAACCTGGCAATTTGTGAACGACTATTTTGCCGCCATGAGAGGCAAGAAGCGTGCCTGGTTTGGCGGCAAGAATTTCTTTGATCATTTTCCTGAGTTGGCTGACGAGTGGCGCGAAATCGTGCGAACCGTTGTCGATACCCGTGAAACTTACATCGACCGTCGCGGCTTCCGCGGCACCGCGCACCTGCCGACCAAGAGCGCCCATTGGATGTGGAACGTGCTGATTCTCCCTATCAAACTGCATGACAACCGCGATGGGGCCGTCCTCACCGCCCGCATGATCGAGAAGAAATAGCGCTGGAACCCGACAGGTGGGGATCTTCGCACGCTTCCTGCTCTCACTCTCGCATGTCGTAGACTGAATTCTTGAGCCATCCGCCCGCAATCAGGAGTACCGGAGAGCGCCAAGCTCTAGAGCAGCGTTATGCGCAGCAGCGCAACGAGGCCTGGTTCACGCTCGCGCTTGGTGGAGTGTCGATCGCGGCTCTGCTCTGGTACTACGTACACCAGCAGATACTGCTTTACGGCGATGCCGTGGCGCACATTAACATCGCGCGCCGCGTGCTGGATAACCGCTCATGGCTTTCATCTTTCTTTCAGTTGGGTACGGTCTGGCTTCCGCTGCCGCACATCCTGATGCTTCCCTTCGTATGGAACAAGGCGCTGTGGATGAGTGGCATCGCTGGCTCAATCGCCAGCATGGTGGCGTATGTGTCTGGCGCGCTCGGACTTTTCCGCCTGGTCAGCGCTCGCGCCCCGCGGATGGCAGCGTATCTGGCGGCGGCAATTTATGCGCTGAATCCCAATCTGCTGTACATGCAGACCACGGCGATGAACGAGCCGCTCTTCCTGGCATTCTTCATCTGGGCAATCGTCTATTTCGATGAATGGTTGCGAGCGTTATCGACTACGCCTCAGGCGACTTCGAGCGACCGCAGCTCGAAGCGTGCATTGGAGGGCTGTGGCATTGCCCTGGCCGGAGGAGCGGCAACGCGATACGACGGATGGTTCTTCGGCGCGATCATGGGCGGGCTCGTACTGTGGGCATTTGTGCTGTGGTGGCGGAAGACGCCCGACGCAGCACGCCGTCGTTCGATGACCAAATCACTGGCCGAGTTTCTGCTGCTCAATGCGCTGGTTCCGGTGTTCTGGTTAGCGTACAACCACCGCGTGTCGGGACGCGCTATGGACTGGGCCAATGGGCCTTATTCGGCACGAGCCATCGCCGAACGCACTACCGCGCGGGGCGCGGCTCCATATCCGGGTAAGGACCATGTGGTCACCGCTGGGATGTACTTCCTGAAAGCGGCGAAGCTTAATGTGGGACCTGGACGCTGGGGCGATGCGATGTTCGTGCTGGCTCTACTGGGAACGGCTTGTGCCGTGTGGCGATTCCGCCAGTACCGCACATGGCTGCTGCTGTGGGTCCCGCTCGCGTTCTATGCGCTGTCGATCGCGTATGGTAGCGTGCCGATCTTCATTCCGACATGGTGGCCGTTCTCGTACTACAACGTCCGCTACGGGCTCGAACTCTTGCCGATTTGCGCGGTATTCCCCGCACTGCTGGCGGTGTGCTTGGCGGAACTCGTTGCCAATCCAAAAAAGAAAGCGGTCGTCTGGAGTTTGCTGGCGCTACTGGTTTCGGCCAGTTATCTATCGATCTACGCCGACGTTCCCATCACTCTAAAAGAAGCGCAAGCTAACGCTCACACGCGCATGGTGCTGGAAAATGAGTTGGCGAAGTTTCTGGCGGCGGTGCCTCCATCTGCCACACTCCTCATGTACCAGGGCGAGCATGTGGGAGCGCTGCAGCAGGCTGGCATACCATTGCGGCACGTCATCAGCGAAGTGAGTCACCCTGATTGGGAGTGGGCCCTGCTCGACCCGGCCCACAGCGCTGATTTCATCATCGCGTTCAAGGGAGACCCAGTGTGGCTGGCGGCGCAAGAACATCAGCAGGAATTGACCAACCTGATTTCCATCACCGTGCCCGGTCAGGCCAAATGTGCCATCTACCGCCCGATTCGACGAGACGGTCAACCGCCGCAACCGTCCGACAAATGATCGCACCCCTATCGAGAGCGCCAGCCTCATCACTTTGCTACAATCCGCGCAATGGCCATGCCTGTTGCTCCTGACGCAGTCTCCGTTCCCTTTGTTAAAGCTACCGCCTGTGGCAATGATTTCCTGATCATCGGGATCGAACATGCTCCCGCAGACATCGCTGCCTTCAGCCGACGGATATGCGATCGCCACAATGGCGTTGGCGCTGACGGTGTCGAATGGCTACTGCCTGCTTCTGATGCAGACGTAGCGATTCGTTTGATCAATGCCGATGGATCTGAAGCGGAGATCTCCGGCAACGGCACTCGCTGCGTGGCAGCATGGTATTGCGCGGAGCATGACCGCGCGTCAGTAGTGATAGCAACCGGCGCGGGATTGAAGACCTGCGACCTGATCCGCCGCCATGGGCAGCATTTTGAGTTTCGCACTGCAATGGGGGAGCCCGAGGTTGGGGGCGAACTGGAGGTCCGGCTGCCAGATGGAATAGTGCGCGGCATTCCGGTGTCGATGGGCAACCCGCACTATGTAATGTTCGTGCAGGAATTCCGGCCCGACTGGCCAACTTGGGCAGCGCAAATCGCAACCCATTCCGACTTCCCGCAAGGAACCAATGTGGAGTTGGTCAGAGTGCTCAACGATCATGAAATCGAAGTGCGTTTTTGCGAACGTGGAGTCGGTGAAACGATGTCATCAGGAACAGGCTCATCGGCGGCTGCGACGGCTGCGATTCACGCCGGCAAGGTGAAGTCTCCGGTGCAGGTACATGCTCCCGGAGGCACACAGACTGTGGAATGGGACCGCGAAGTGCTGTTGCACGGGCCAGCAACGATACTCTGTCGCGGCGAATTTTTCGTTTAAGATAATCCTTCCGGATGACAGCCTCCCCCCAACCTGAGCGTTTGCGACCTGTCGCCCTGCGGCCCGGCGACACAGTTGGGATCATCGCGCCAGCGGGGCCGATTGAGCGTGACGCCCTCGAGGCCGGTTGCGCATGGCTTCTGGGCAAGGGATATCAGCCGTTTTATCTCCCCTCCATTCTCGACCGCGATTTATATTTCGCCGGCAGTACCGCGCGACGCCTGGATGAGTTCCATTCGATGTTCGCCCGGGCTGAGGTCAAGGCGATTATCTGCGCGCGTGGTGGATACGGCTGCAATTACCTGCTTCCGGAGATTGATCTCGATGTGGTCCGGAAGAACCCCAAGATTTTATGCGGTTGCAGCGACGTAACTACACTGCTGACCTACCTGTGCGATGCGGCGGGCATCGTGACGTTCCATGGACCAATGCTCAATATCGACGTTCGGCCCGACGGAGTCGACGAATCCTCGTGGCGGGCAGCATTGACGTCAGGCGATGCGTACCAGCTTGAGTTCAGCAGCGAGGAAGTGCAGACGCTGCTTCCGGGAAGCGCAGAAGGCCTGCTGTATGGCGGTTGCCTGTCGCTGCTATGCGCGTCGCTGGGAACCCCCTACGAGGTCGAGACGCGTGGCACGATTCTCTTTGTGGAAGACCTGGCCGAACCGGCGTTCCGTATCGATCGCATGCTGATGCAATTGAAATTGGCCGGAAAGCTCGAGGGCGTTCGAGGAGTGATCTTCGGGGAAATGCTGAACTGCGGCCCGCGAAGCCCGCAAGATTACACTCTCCAAGCAGTAGTGACGCGCGTATTAGGCCACCTTGGCATCCCCATTGCTTACGGTCTGAAGTCGGGACACGTCAGCCGGGGCAATATCACGCTGCCCTTCGGGGTCACGGCACAGTTCACTGCCGGAGCAAAGGTATCGTTGAACCTTGCTGCTTCCGTGAGTCGCCACTCCGCGAAAGTCCCGGTGACCAAGATATGACACAGAAGCATATTCACTTAATCGGGATATGCGGTACCGCCATGGCCTCGCTGGCCGGGATGCTGAAACAGCGGGGCCACCACGTCACGGGTTCCGATGTTGCGGCTTATCCGCCGATGTCCGACTTTCTCGCCTCGCTGGGAATTCCAATTGCGCAGCCCTTCAGCGAGAAGAACCTCGAGCCGCGGCCCGACCTGGTGATCGTTGGCAATGCCATATCGCGCGGCAACGTTGAACTCGAATCTGTTCTCGACCAGCGCCTGGCCTACGAGTCAATGGCGCGGGTGCTTCACGACGAATTTCTGATCGACCGGGAGCGTTTGGTAGTGGCAGGCACGCACGGCAAAACTACCACGTCCTCCCTGTTGGCGTGGCTGTTTACAAATGCCCTGCGTGCCCCTGGTTTCCTTATCGGCGGAATTCCGGAAAACTTCGGCAGTTCGTTCGCCTTGGGAGAGGGGCGCGAATTCATTGTCGAAGGCGACGAGTACGACACCGCATTCTTCGACAAGGGCCCGAAATTCCTGCACTATTTCCCGGACGCCGTGATTCTCACTTCGGTTGAATTTGACCATGCGGACATCTACAAGAACCTCGACGAGGTAAAGACCGCATTCAAGCGGCTGGTTAACCTGGTACCCCGGCGTGGGTTGCTCATTTCGTGGGACGGCCATCCTAACGTGGACGAATGCATCAGCCGCGCTTACTGCCGGGTGGAGCGCTATGGCTTTGGCGAAGGGTCGGCATGGCGGATCTCGGACGCGGATTACAGCGACAGCGTTACGCGCTGGAAAGTCGCGCGCGACGGCGCTCCGTGGGCGGAATTCGAATCGCAACTGGCGGGCGAGTACAACATCCTGAACGCCACTGCCGCAGCGGCGCTGGCGGCCAATTATGGAATACCGGTGGATGTGATCGCGAAAGGCCTACGCAGCTTCCGCAGCGTCAAGCGACGGGTCGAGGTCAAGGCCGAAATCCATGGCATCACCATCATCGATGACTTCGCTCATCATCCCACCGCCATCGCGGGAACGCTGAAAGCACTGCGCGCCCGTTACCGTGGCCGGCGCCTGTGGGCCGTGCTGGAGCCGCGCTCCAACACCCTGCGTCGTAAAGTATTTGAGGAGGAGTTAGCAGAGAGCCTCGCGCATGCCGACCAGGTTGTGCTGGCGGGTGTGTTCAAGTCGGATGCCATTGCGGAAGCCGAGCGTCTTGATCCGCAGAAGGTCATCGCCAAACTGAACGCCAGCGGGACGCCCGCGCGCCTGCTGGCTTCGGCCGACGCGATCGTGGACGCCATTGCCCCGGAGTTGCGTCATGGTGACGTGGTTGCCATCCTCTCCAATGGCGGCTTTGGAGGAATCTACGAGAAGTTGCCGGCGAGGCTGAACTCGCTGTATGAGGCTGCGACGCCGGCGTGATGCACCTCAGCAAGGCCGAACTTACCGTTTCGCTTCTACACCTCATCTTTGCCTTGGTCAGCACCGGACAATTGTGGGGAGCGACGCCCGTCACGTGTTCGACTCCCATCAGCGCTCAACCGCAGGCGACTGAATACTTTGTTTCGCTGTCTGACAACGCGCACCACTTGGCTCACGTCAGTATTCGATTTCCCCATGCCACTGGCAACATCACGCTCAATATGCCGGTGTGGAATGCGCTCTATCAAGTGCGCGACTTCGCCGCCAACGTGGAAAATGTCCGCGGCGCGGATGCTACCGGCAGGCGGGTATCGGTCATCAACACAAAGACCAGCGAGTGGGAGATTGCCTCTGCTGGACCTTGCGTGGTGATTGATTACGACATTCACCTCGACAGCGGCGGACCGTTCGGCTCCCAACTCAGTCCTGAGCATGGGTTCTTCAACTGGGCGATGGTGCTGATGTATTCGCCCGCCACGCGATCACAGGGCACGAGCCTGCAATTCCTGGACGTCCCGGCAACCTGGGGCCTGGCGGACGTTCATGTTATGGGGGAAGCTCCTGCAGGCAAGGTTGAGCAGACGGTTGGCATCGCCCGCAATTACGACGAATTAGTGGATAGTCCGGCTGAAGTTGGGTTGCTGCAGCAGTTCGAATTTCAGCAGGACGGGGCGACGTACCACATTGTGGTACATGGCGATCCACATGACTACGATGCTAACAAGCTCCAGGACACGGCCCGCAAAATCACCCATGCCGAAGTGGACTGGATGGCAGACCGTCCCTTCGACGAGTACACCTTTCTCTATCATTTTCCGCGTGGTCACGGCGCCGGCGGCATGGAACATGCATATGGAACCGCCATCGACGTGAATGCCGAACGCCTGCACAGCAGCATGATGCCCGTGGCCAGCGTCAGCGCTCATGAGTTCTTTCACCTCTGGAACGTCAAGCGCATACAACCCCAGTCGCTCGCTCCGGTTGATTACCAGAGGCTAATGGACACCCGCGCCTTATGGTTCAGCGAAGGCGTGACCAGCACCGTCGGCGACTTGATGTTGGCGCGAGCGGGCCTGTTCAACGACCGGCAATACATCGATCGGGTCGCCAGCGAGATCAATGAATTGCAATCGCGTCCGGCGCACCGCTGGCAGTCGGCGGAGGAGTCCAGCCTCGACGCCTGGTTCGAAGGCAACGCATTTTACCGCTCGCCTGAGCGAAGCATCAGTTACTACAACAAAGGCGAGGTGCTCGGAGTTTTGCTCGACCTGAGGATGCGGCAACTCACGCAGGGCGGAAAGTCGATGCGCGATCTGTTCCATTGGATGAACGAGACCTATGCGAAGAAAGGGATACCTTTCCCCGATTCCGACGGAGTGCAGCAGGCGGCGGAGACAGTTACCGGCCAGAGTTTCGCTCAGTTCTTCCACGATTACGTAACGGGAGTGCTGGAATTACCATACAACGAACTGTTCAACTTCGTAGGGCTCCAGGTGGCGGAAACCACAGTCTATTTTTCCACGCCAGGGTTCACGAGCAGCGCAAATCTTGGCGACCAATCCGAGGTAGCTTCGGTGGACGCGAATAGCGATGCGCAACGCGCCGGGATTGCCGTGGGAGACCGCGTAGTTCAGTTGGATGGAAAGCCAGTTACCTCGTCCCTTGACGATCAGCTTTCGCGGATGCGCGCGGGAACAACCGTGAAACTGACCCTTGAGAACCGTCGAGGGCAGCACACCATCAAGCTCAAACTCAAGTCCCACGCGGAGCAAATGTACATTCTGCAGGACGTTCCTTCCCTCAGTGCCGACCAGCGGACGCATCGCCTGGCATGGATCCACGGCGACGATGAAAGTGATGGTGGACAGTGATTCGAAGCTTGTTCCTCATGACGCTCTGGGCTGTGTCGCTCCTGATCGTCGGACCAATTATGTTGCTCCACGCATTCTTGACCGGCAATATCACGCCGCTGTATCGCACCGGAATGAAACTCTCCAATATCTGTGTGCGCCTGGTTGGCGTCAAGGTCGAAGTCCGTGGCTTGGAAAACATCCAGCCGGCACGCAGTTACATTTTCATGTCGAACCACGTGTCCAATCTCGATCCGCCTGTCTTCGTTCCCAACATTCCGGGTCGCTGCTCGGTACTGATCAAGAAAGAGATCTTTCGCCTTCCGATATTTGGAAGGGTCCTGAAAATGGCGGAAATGGTCCCCGTCGATCGCCACAACCGTGAGGCAGCAATCGAGAGTGTGCACGCAGCGGCCGAAGTCCTGCGACGTGGCCTGAACATGGTGATCTTTCCGGAGGGGACACGGTCGCCGGACGGCCGCCTCCTACCATTCAAGAAAGGGCCGTTTCACCTGGCAATGGAGGCTGGCGTGGCGGTGATCCCGGTGACTCTCCTCGGGACGTACGAGTGTTGGCCCAAAGGCACATGGAAGATGCGCAAGGGTAAGACAGCTGTGATCTTTCATCCGCCGATCGAGCCGGCAGGATTCGCCGACCGCGAGGATTTGATGGCTGCGGTTCGTCAGTCCATTGCCAGCGCGCTGCCGGAGGATCGGCGAGAGTCTTCCCCAGAAGCCAACTAATCCAAGTGGGTCAGTTCGCGAAACACGCTGAAGCGCTGGTCGATTTCCTCTCGGCTCAGCGATTGCAGGCGTTCCGTACCAAATTGCTCGACTGAAAACGATCCCATCACGCTGCCATAAAACATGGCGTGCTTAAGTACGTTCCGTGTGACTTCGCCTTGGGAAGCGATGTACCCCATGAAGCCGCCGGCGAAACTGTCGCCTGCGCCCGTAGGATCACGCACTTCATCGAGCGGGAGCGCAGGAGCGCGGAAGGGATGATGCCCGCCGGCAAATTCTCCGTCACGAAAGAAGATGGTCGCGCCGTATTCGCCATGCTTAATGACCAGCGCCTTCGGTCCCAGCGCAAGAACTTTTCGCGCGGCGCGCGGCAGGCTGCTGTCGCCTGCCAGCATCTTGGCCTCGGTATCGTTGATCAGCAGGACGTCAACGCGCTTGAGCATCTCACCAAGATTCTGGCGATGGTCCTTGATCCAGTAGTTCATGGTATCGCCGCCCACTAGCTTGACGTTGGGCATGGCGTCGCGAACTTGCGCCTGAAGGACGGGATCAATGTTGGCGAGAAACAAGAAGTCTGAGTTGTGATATTCAGCGGGAATCTGCGGCTGGAAGCTGGCGAAGACGTTCAGGTCGGTCTGCAGCGTCTGGGCCTCATTGACGTTTTCGCCGTATTCGCCGGCCCAGAAAAACGTCTTACCGTCGGCATGCTGAATGCCGCGCGTATCCACACCGCGTTTGTTCATCACGGCTTCATGCTCGGCAGTGAAGTCTTTGCCCACCACGCCCACCACGCGCACGTCGGTGAAGTAGCTGGCGGAAAGAGAAAAATACGTGGCGGCGCCACCAAGGACTTTCTCGCGCACACCGTAAGGAGTTTTCAGGCTATCGAATGCGACCGAACCAACTACGACGATGGACAAAGCTTAGGCTCCTGACTTCTTTCCGTTTTCGAAGTAACGACCGACGATGAGTTTGAGCCGGTCGAGAGTGGCGGCGGGAACCGCTTCTTTGTGAGTTATGATGGCGTGTTTCAAAGCCGAGCCGCAGGCGCAGACGCGCCGTTTTGGCATGGCGGCGACTGCTTCCCGCACCACGTTGCTGGCGTTCTCGGCATTCTTCACCAGCACGCCGATGATCTGCTCGACCGTCACATGATCGTGCTCGGGATGCCAGCAGTCATAGTCGGTCACCATTGCCACGGTCACGTAGCAGAGTTCAGCTTCACGTGCGAGCTTGGCCTCGGTGAGGTTGGTCATGCCGATTACGTCCATCCCCCAACTACGATAGAGGTTCGACTCCGCCTTGGTGGAGAACTGAGGCCCTTCCATGCACAAATACGTGCCGCCCGACTTGGCATGGACTCCGGCGCGTTCGCATGCCTTCGCGACCACCTCAGCCGCCTCGTCGCAGATGGGGTTGCCGAATCCAATGTGCGCCACCAGGCCATCGCCGAAAAAAGTATCCACGCGATGGCGCGTGCGGTCGACGAATTGATCGGGAATCACGAAATCCAGCGGCTTGTGCTCTTCCTTGAGCGAACCCACGGCCGACAGGGAGATAATACGTTCCACGCCGAGTTGCTTGAATCCGTGAATGTTGGCGCGGTACGGCAATTCGGTGGGCATTAGACGATGTCCGCGCCCATGACGGGTGAGAAACGCGACCTTGCGGCCACTCAGCGTGCCCAGCACGTACGAGTCAGAGGGCGCTCCAAACGGCGTCTCGATCGAGACCTCATGCACATCCGTCAGGCCGGGCATTGTGTACAGACCACTCCCACCGATTATTCCGATGTCTGCCTGCTGCAACAGAGGCTCCTTGAAATTGGGGTGCAAATCTTTGATTATACAGCCGCCTTCTTAACTAACCTGGTCGGCGGAAACCGTGACGGATCTGACTCTGGGGCGGTCACCCTCTTGTTCTCAGCTAGACACAGCGCTAAACTCGCGTATCTGTAATGGCCGAGCACGAAATTGCTGCATCGAGGGGACCTAGAGCCTGATCATGCGAAAAATCTTCATCAGCTATCGCCGGGACGACGCGGAAGAAGCCGCCGGCCGGCTTTCCGATCACCTCGTCACTCAGTTTGGGCGCGACAACATTTTCATGGACGTCGACGGCATCGATCCCGGACGAGACTTCCGGAAAGTGATCGATGAGACTTTGACCCAGTGTGACGTTCTGCTGGGCGTGGTCGGCCGTAACTGGCTGGATACCAAAGATGAAACGGGAAAACGTCGGCTTGAAGATGATTCTGACTTCGTGCGCCTCGAGATTGCCGCGGCCCTTCGCCGTGACATTCCAGTCATCCCTGTACGGGTGCAGGGCGCGACGATTCCGAAACCCGCTCAACTGCCTGACGATTTGAAGGACTTTGCATACCGCAATGCCGTCGAACTCACCCACGAACGCTGGAGTTCTGACGTTCAGGTGTTGGTTGAGAAGCTGCGTCGCCTGATGACCGATCCAGGAAGTTGCGCGCCGCCCCCTGGAATAGCATCGGCCGCCACGCCGCCTCCGCTTATAGACCAGCCGGAACGGGTTGCGTCTGCCGTCCCGAGAGCCGTGCTTCGGCCCACGCCGAGGAAAGGGCTGGTCAAGAAGATCATAAAGTGGTCCCTGGTGGGATTCCTCTTCCTTGTGCTGTTTATTGCCTTCGGCAACGGTGGCTTCCTGTTCGGTTCGTTCGTTACCCTGATTGCGGCCGTCCTCGTCTGGGATCCTTACCACTGGTTCGGAAACAAAGTTGGATGATTCGCTGAGTTTCCGCTTATCGTTTCGCGTTAACTATTACCGGCTATCTCAACAACATCGCCGTATGCGAACCCTGCACCAGTCCCAGCGACCAGTTCACCGCGTTGATGAAGAAGTTAGGGAAGAGGCCGATGCCAACGGTTCCGGCTGCGGTCACTAGCAATGCCAAGCCCATCGCGGGGCCTACGGTTACTGGTTCCTTGTCGGCTGCAGGCTTGATGATCATGGCGCTGGCGATGCGCATGTAGTAGTACATACTGATCACCGCATACAGCACGGCAACCCCGGCGAGGATGTAGTGACCGGTCTGGATCAGGCTGAGGAAGATGAAGTACTTGCCCCAGAAGCCGGCCAGAGGAGGAATGCCCGCCAGCGACAGCAGAAACAGCAGCATCAGCATGGTTTCCGCTGGTGCCTTCGAGTACAGCCCAGCGATGTCGTCGATGTCGTCGCCAATGATGTTGCGCCGCCGCAGCGACGTTATGACCGCGAATGCTCCCAGGTTCATGAACGTATAGACAAGCAGATAGATCATGATCGCCATGATCCCGGTCGAGTTGTTCACGCCATCGCTGGCGACCAACCCGAGCAGCATGTAACCCACGTGGGCGATTGACGAGTATGCCAGCAGCCGCTTCAGGTTGTTCTGCGTGATGGCCGCTAGGTTGCCGACCGTCATGGTCACGATTGCGACAAAGACCAGCAGAGGCACGTACATCGAGCGCAAGGGCCCCAAGCCGAACAGAAAGATCCTGAGCAGCAACGCCCATCCCGCGGACTTCACTGCGACCGACATGAATCCCGTAACGCTGGTGGGTGCGCCCTCGTAGGCGTCAGGCGCCCACTGATGGAACGGCACAGCAGCAATCTTGAACAGGACGCCGACAGTCGTTGTCAGCAATGCGAAGGCGACGATCGGATCGTGCGGACGTGTCGCCACTACTTCTTGCAACTTCTGCGCAATCACCCCCAGGTTGGTGCTGCCCGTAACGCCATAGAACAGCGAGAGACCGTAGGCGAAGAGCCCTGACGAAAATGCCCCCAATAGGAGATACTTCAGCGCGGCTTCGTTGGAGCGCTTGTCGCGTCGCAGGAATCCCACCAGCACGTAGGTCGAAATGGCCATCAGCTCCAGGCCAATGAACAGCAGTACGATGTCGTAGCCCGCGGCCATGCACATCATTCCGACGACGGAGAACAGGATCAGCGCATAGAACTCGCCATGATTTTCGCGTTCTACTTCGAGGTAGTGGATCGACATCAGAATGGCAATCGCCGCACCCACCAGGAACAAGTAGAAGAAGTAGATGGCGAAGCGATCGACCACCAGCGTGCCCATAAAGCCGGAAAAACTGGCAACGTCGAGTCCGCGCTGCTCCGCAACTCGATACGCCATGTGCAGCTTACCCACTGCCGCCGCCGAGAATGCAATGCCGGCCAGCGCCACGAAAGCATTCACCGGCTTCCATCCCTTCGGCAGGATCAGGTCGATCAGCAGGATGCCCAGCGCAAACAAGGACAGCAGCACCATGGGCAGCGCCAGCAAGTAGTCGGAGCTCGAGAAATATTGACCGATCGCGATGCTCACAGTTTCATCCCTACTTCCCGCTCGCAGGTGTAGCAGTTAAATTTGCACTCGCGACTTTTACCGGCATCTGCGATTTCTCCTGCGTCATTCCAGTAGCCGCGGGGCTGGCTGTAGTCGGAGCCTTCACCTCGGGAGCCTTGGGCGCTTCCGGCAGCGGAGTCGCGGCGTCTGGCTGCGCGGGTTGTCCCGCAACCACCGGCTTTGTCAGCCCGGGATAATCCGGCCGAACCGTAGCCACCAAATTGTTCACCGGCGTCGCCAATATCTGGAACAGCGGCTTGGGGTACAGGCCAATTGCGAAGGCCAATATCACCAGCGGAACAAAGGTCGCCAACTCACGCGCCGACAGGTCCTTCAGGCTTGCGTTCTTTGGATTGTTGTTTGGCCCGAAGAACACGCGCTGGAAAAGCCAGAGTAAGTAAGCCGCTGCCAGGATCACTCCCGGAGCCGCCCACGCTGCCCACCACTTGTTCTCCATGAACGTTCCCTGGAGGATGGTGAACTCGCCGACAAATCCGTTCAGCAAAGGCAGTCCCATCGACGACATGAACATGATCAGCGCGATGGTTGCATACACCGGCATGATCGTGGAGATACCGCCGTACTCGCTGATTTCGCGCGTGTGGCGGCGTTCGTACAGTATGCCGACGATCAAGAACAGTGCGCCGGTGGAGATGCCGTGGTTGATCTGCTGGATCACCGAGCCGCTGATCCCCAGTGGGCTACAGGCGAAGATGCCGAGCGTACAGAATCCAAGGTGGCTCACCGACGAGTAGGCCACCAGTTTCTTCATGTCCTTCTGCACCAGCGAAACCAGTGCGCCGTAGATGATGCCAATAATCGACAGCGTCACCATCAGCGTGCGCACCCAGGGCATCATCACGATCCCGGGGAAGAAGGGCAACGAGAAGCGCAGAAAACCGTACGTCCCCATCTTCAACAGGACGCCCGCCAGAATTACGGAACCCGCAGTGGGTGCTTCGACGTGCGCATCCGGCAGCCAGGTGTGGAACGGGAACATCGGCACCTTGATGGCGAATCCCAGGAAGAACGCGAAGAACAGCCACAGTGCTGCGGGGCCGGCGATCTTCGGGGCCGTGGTGTACAGCTCAGGAATCGAGAACGTATAAATTCCGGTCAGCGTGTGGTGGTGGAAGTACAGGAAGATGATGCCCAGCAGCATCAGCACCGAGCCGAACAGGGTGTACAGGAAAAACTTGATCGCGGCGTAAAGTTTGCGCGGCCCGCCCCAGATGCCAATCAGCAGGTACATCGGCACCAGCATGGCTTCCCAGAACACGAAGAACAGGAAGAAGTCATTGGACATGAAGACGCCGAGCATGCCGGTCTGCAGCAGCAGGAACCAGGCGTAATACTCTTTGGCGCGGTCCTGGATGGCTTCCCATGACGACAGAATGGAGATCGCACCCAGCAGGGTCGTCAACATGATCAGCAGAAACGAAATGCCATCGATACCGATCACGTAACCCGCGCCGATTGAGGGGATCCAGTTGTTGGGAGAACCTTCCACGAACTGGAAGCCTGCGCGCTCTTTCAACGCCCAGAACCACGGCACCAGGGGCAGCGAAACCGCGAATCCCAGGAAGCCAAAGATGTTCGCGATCCAGCGAATCGCATCTTTGTTTTCCTTCGGCACCAGCAGCAAGAACAGCGCTCCCACCAACGGTGTGAACAGAATGATCGAAAGTATGTGGTTATACATTGCTTAGTTCCAATCCCTGTGGCGGCGCAGCCCTTTGCGGCCGCATGAATTCCGCCTCTACCACTTGACCACGTAATAAAAAATGAAGCACACCAAGCCGGCAACCATCACCAGCGCATACCATTGCACCAATCCCCACTGGATCAGCCGCACCGGATATGAAGCTAGCCGCGTCAGCACGGCCACGCCGTTTACGAAGAGGCCGTCGATAATCCACTTGTCCCACCAGGTCGAGAGCGTGCCGCTCATGCGAGTGGACCAGCCCGCGCCGTTCACCGCGCCATCAATTGCATTGGCGTCGAAGGTCCACAGGCCTTCGCCTAGTCCCAGCATTCCCAATCGAACCGACCCGAGCTTCTTCCGCCCGGTGAAGATCCAGTCGTAGATTTCGTCCACGTAGTATTTGCGGAACAGCGTCTTGTAAAAGCGCGGCGAAATTTCGTTGATCGGCTCCGGATATCCCTTATCAGCCTTCTTGTATGCCCGTTGCGCCAGCCACCAGCCCACAATCGCCGCGCCGACCGAAGCAAACATCAGCGCGTACTCCAGCGGATCGGTGTGCTCGACCTGCTTCTCGCCCGCAGCCACCTGTGTGGCTGCGCCTTCGTTCTCGAGAACCTGAGCCTCTTTGGCGAACACGGGTTCCAGGAACTTCTCGAACTTGTTCGTCCCTCCAAGGCTATGCGGCATGCCGAGATAACCAGCGCCCAGTGAGCACAGCGCAAGAATCACCAACGGAACCGTCATGGTCTTGGGCGACTCGTGGATGTGGTGCTCGACTTCGTGACTCATGCGCGGCTTGCCGAAGAACGTCAGGTAGATCAGCCGGAACATGTAGAACGACGTCATCAGCGCGGTCAGGAAGGCGATGTACCACAAGTAGCGATAAGCGCCTGCTTCGCGTGACCATGTCTCCCAAAGGATGGCGTCCTTGGAGAAGAAGCCCGCGAACCCAGGAATTCCCGCGATCGCAAGCGTGCCGATCAGCATCGTCCCAAATGTCGTCTTGATCTTTCCGTGCAGTCCGCCCATGTGCTGCATGTCCTGCTCACCACTCATGGCATGTATCACCGAGCCGGAGCCGAGGAACAGCAGCGCCTTGAAGAACGCGTGCGTGAACACGTGGAACACTCCTGCGCCGAACGCACCGACACCCAGCGCGAGGAACATGTATCCCAGTTGCGAAACCGTTGAGTATGCCAGCACGCGCTTGATGTCGTTCTGCACCAGGCCGATGGTTGCCGCGAAGATTGCCGTCAGTGCTCCCACGATCGCGACCGTCTTCATCGCCTGCGGAGCTAGCACGAACAGCGCATTCGACCGCGCCACCATATACACGCCCGCCGTCACCATGGTCGCAGCGTGGATCAGTGCGGAAACCGGAGTTGGGCCTTCCATCGCGTCGGGCAGCCACACATACAACGGGAACTGCGCCGACTTGCCGCAAGCGCCCACAAACAGCAGCAGGCAGGCCGCAGTAATTACCGGGTCGCCAATCGCAAATTGGCCACTGCGCGCCAGTGCATTCACCGAGGTGTACTGCACCGAGCCGAAGTGCCAGGCGATCATAAACATGCCCAACAGGAAGCCAGCGTCGCCAATTCGGTTGACGATGAACGCCTTGTTGGCTGCCGTCGAGGCCGAGTGCCGCAGGAAGTAGAAGCCGATGAGCAAGTACGAACACAGTCCCACGCCCTCCCAACCGACGAACATCAGGGCGTAGTTGTTGGCCAAGATCAAGGTCAACATCGAGAACATGAACAGGTTCAGGTAACCGAAGAAACGGTAATAGCCGCCCTCATGCGCCATGTAGCCCATCGAGTAGATGTGGATGAGCATGCCCACGCCGGTCACAAACAGCAGCCAGATGCTCGACAGCGGATCGAGCAGGAATCCGGCATCGGCCTCGAACTGCGCCGTGTGTCCGCCATTGGTGACATAGCTCAGCGAACTGTCGCCAGTGCCCAGCCAGGTGAACATCACCTTCTCGAAGGGCTTGCCGGGGTTTGCCGCCGAGTAGCCCGTGTACTGCCAAACTGCGGCGCACGCCCACAGGAACGCCAGCGCGACCAAGCCGACGCAAATGCCGTTGATCGCCGACTTCTGCAGCTTGCGTCCAAAGAAGAACATGCAAGCCGCGCCCACGGCGGGAAACAGCGGAATCAACCAGATGTGGTCTAGAAAGTACATGTTTTAGCTCTTACCAATCATCTTCAGTACAGGAAGTACGGTAGAGCTGGCCTTTAGGCCAGCGTCAATGCACTTCCTTTATGAGTCAGGGGCTTTAGCCCCGGGTATTCATCCAAGCGCACTCTCGCCGCAGCCGATGAATATGGAAAGTCACAAGCAACGCCCACTAATCCCTTTCGCACCGGATTCTCGCGAATGTACCGCGCGAAATTCGCGAACTCATTAAGATCGCGAACCCGGCGCTCCTGAAATCGCTGCTGCCAAACCGCACTCACTCTCGAACCTGATTCGCGCAATGCGTGAGAGAACCCTCCCTTGACCAACTGCATCACTCGGGCGACGGAACAACCCGCAGCAGGTGTCACGAGCAAGTGAATGTGATTTGGCATGACGACGTATTCGTGAACCTGAAACTCCCCGGCGTCGCGATAGCGGAAGATGGTTGCAACCATCAACTCCGCCGTTTCGCAGCACTGAAAGAGATTGCGATGCATGGCCGCGCAAGATGTCACAAAATAGGTCATCACTTTTCATTCGGGGCTAAAGCCCCAGAACATTACTAAAGCCCGCCGTTAACGCGGCGCTAAAGCACCGCTCTACCGTTTGTGCCAATCACTACCATCTCAACAATTCAGCTTCGTCCACGTTCACCGTCTCCTTATTACGGAAGAAGGCGATGATGATGCCCAATCCCACCGCAGCTTCCGCCGCGGCGTCAGTAATTACAAATATCGAAAACACCTGTCCATGCAGCCCGTACAGCCGCGAGAACGCGACCAGGTTCAGGTTCACGGCGTTCAGGATCAGTTCAATCGACATCAGGATGATGACCACGTTGCGCCGGGTCAGCACGCCGATGGTGCCGATGATCAGCAGCGCTGCCGCCACTACCAGGTAATGCAATGTTGTGATCTCAGTCATAGATTTGTACTCAGCGTTTCTCGACCAGTTCCACAAACAGCGCTTCCAATTTCTCCCTGAGCTTTTGCAACTGCTCTGGACTGGTTCCCACCTTGAAGCTGTGCTTGCTATCGGCGCAACTCAACGTCAGGCCGGTTTTTCCGGACCGGAACACGTAGAGTGGAACGCAAATGCTCTTTTCCGTCACCGAGATTTTGGTCTTTCCCCCAGCCACTGATCACTCCTAAATCGTTCCAACGTCCGGTGCATGCCCTCTACTGACAACTGACAACCGACGACTGACAACTGCTTTTCAGATCCTCTTCTTCGCCATGACCACCGCGCCCACGATGGCCACCAGCAGCAGCAGTGACGCAATCTCGAACGGCAGCATGTAATTCCCGTACAGCGCCAACCCGATCTGCTGCGTGTTTTGCCCTTCTGGCAACACTGCGCTCTGCGTGATTGGGAAGATCGCCCTCCCCTGTCGAAGCACGAACAGCAGCAATCCACCCAACGACAACGCCGCGATCAGGCCGACCATCCACTGCTTGTTGAACTGAATTTCGCGAATGTTCTGGTCCAGGTTCACCAGCATGATCACGAACAGGAAGAGCACCATGATTCCGCCGGCGTAGAGCACGATCTGCACGCCAGCGACAAACGGTGCATACAGCATCAGGTAAAGTCCAGCCAGCGAAACCAGGGTCACGATCAGCGACAGCGCCGCGTGCACGGCGTTCTTGCGGGTGATCACCGCAATCGCCGACACCACCGCCATGATCGACAGGAAGTAAAAGAAAAACGTAGTTGCGACCGGATTCATCGTGCGTACCACTCAATCTCTGCCGCAGCTCTTCCGACTGGGGACTGGCAACTGGCGACTGGCAACTTCATTTCTCGTACCTCACCGGCTCGGGACCGCGCTCCAGCGCCGCCTGGTCGAGCACCATGCCGTCGCGGCTGTAGAGTGCCATCTCGTAGTCCTGCGTCAACTCCAGCGCGTCAGTCGAGCATGCTTCGGCACACAGGCCGCAGAACATGCAGCGACTCAGGTCGTACGTCCACGACACGACTTCCTTGCGCTTGGTCACGGGGTTGCGTTCGCCCTTCACCGTGATCAACTGCTCCGGACACGCCAGGGCGCACAGGTTGCATACGATGCATAGCGATTCGCCGGTATCCGGATTGCTGTTGAGCCGCGGCTGCCCGCGATAGCGCTCGAAAATTACCGGGCGCTCCATCGGATACTGCTCGGTGATGCGTTCCTTTTCCGACTGGTTGTTGAACGTCACCGACATGCCTTTCAGCAGGTCAACCAGAAAAACTTTGCGAAGCAGCGGAGCCACACTCACTGCAATACCCCCACGATGGCTGTCCACAATTCCTGGCGCAGGCCGATGAGCGCGGTCGCGATCAGCACGGCAAGGCCGATGGGCAGCAACACCTTCCAGCCCACTTTCATGAGTTGGTCGAAGCGGTAGCGCGGAAACGTGCCGCGGTACCAGATATACAAATACATAAAGCATGAGACTTTAGCGACGAACCAGAAGATGTCCTGCACCCGCTCGCGTACTCCGGGCAGCAGCAGGAATAATCCGAGCAGCGCCAGCAAGGCGCCGAACACCGCCAAGCCAATCGTCTGGGCGCGCATCTGAATGATCTTCGGCATGCGGATGGTTCCCAGGAAGCATCCCGCGCCCATGGCCAGAAACGAGAGCGCCGGAACCAGCGAGAACGCTAGGTCCCATGCCGGTCCGTGCAGCAAGTTCGCGAATGGACGCAGCCATCCGCCCAGCCAGAGCGTCACCGCGATAGACGAGACCGCGAGCATCGCCGTGTACTCCGCCAGGAAGAACAGCGACCAGCGAAATCCGCTGTATTCAGTATGGAATCCTGCCACCAACTCCGATTCAGCTTCGGGCAGATCGAACGGAGCACGGTTGGTCTCCGCGATCATGGCGATAGCGAAGACGATGAACGCGATAAATCCCAGGGGGAAGAATTTAAAAATGAACCACATTCCCTGGGCATTTTGCGCCTCGACGATGCCGATCATGCTCAGCGTGCCGGTGCCGGTCTGCAGGCTGGTCATCAACACCGCGCACACAATGGCCAGGCCCATCGCGATTTCGTACGACACCATCTGCGCGCTCGAGCGCAGCGATCCCATCAGTGGATAGTGCGAGTTCGACGCCCATCCCGCCATGATGATGCCCAGCACTCCCAGCGACGAAATGCCAAGCATGAACAGGACGCCGATGTTCATGTCGGTCACGGCGTGCGTGCGTCCGAACGGAACCACCAGGAACGTGGTGAACGCCGTCATGGTCACGACGACCGGGGCGCTCCAGAAGACGACCTTGTCGGCATTCGCCGGAACGATGTCTTCCTTGATGAGCAGCTTTAGCGTATCGGCGAAGGGCTGCAACAAGCCGTGCGGTCCCACGCGCATGGGGCCGAGGCGAATCTGCATGTGCGCCAGAACCTTGCGCTCCAGCCAGGTCATGGCGATCACCGCCAGCGAAAGGCCGAGCACGATCGCGATTATGTAGATCGTCGCCCAGAACTGGCTTCCACTCTCGCCCGGCGTGACGCCTGAACTCAAATACTGTTTTATGGATTCGATCATTAGCGATCCACCTCGCCGAGCACGATGTCCAGTGTGCCAATGACCGCGACCACGTCGGCCACGAGCAAGCCGCGCACCATCTTGTCGAGAGCTTGCAGATTAACGAATGATGGAGGACGCACGCGCACGCGATAGGGCTGCGTGGAGCCATCGCTCACGATGAAGTATCCCAACTCGCCCTTGGGCGCTTCGATCGAGTGATACACCTCGCCCACCGGAGGCTTAATGACCTTTGGCACCTTCGCCATGATCGGCCCGGTCGGAATCGCCTCAATCGCCTGCTGCAGAATGCGAACCGACTGCCGCATTTCCGCGACCCGCACCAGGTATCGGTCGTAGGTGTCGCCGTTCACTCCCGTCGGAATCTCGAAGTCGAAGTCCTTGTACGACTCGTAGGGCTGCGCTTTGCGCAGGTCCCACTTCACGCCGCTGGCTCGCAGCACCGGGCCCGTAACGCCCAACGCGATGCAATCTTCGGGATTCAGAATTCCCACGCCCTTGGTGCGCGTGACCCAGATGCGGTTGGTGGTCAGCAGCTCTTCGTATTCATCCAGCTTGGGCAGGAAGAACGTGCAGAACTTCTTCACGTCCTGCTCGAAGCCGTCGTAGGTTTCGTAAATGCATCCGCCGATGCGGAACGCATGTGTTGTCAGGCGAGCGCCGCAATATTTCTCGAAGATCTTCAGTATCTCTTCGCGGTCGCGGAAGGCGTAGAACAGTGGCGTCAGCGCGCCTATGTCGAGCGCATGCGTGCCCAGCCAAACCTGATGGCTGGAGATGCGGCAAAGCTCAGTGAGAATGACGCGGATGTACTGCGCGCGCGCCGGCGCTTCCACACTCAGCAGCTTTTCCACCGTCTCGCAGTAGCCCAGTCCGTTCGAGACCGCGGCCACGTAGTCCATGCGATCCACATAAGGATTGAACATGGTGTAAGTACGGTTCTCGCCGATCTTCTCCACGCCCCGGTGCAGGTAGCCAATGATGCACTCGGTGCCCAGGACCTTTTCGCCGTCAAGCTTCAGGATGACGCGCAACACTCCGTGCGTGGACGGATGCTGCGGCCCCATGTTGAGCACCATTTCGGTGGAATCGAGGAAAGTCTCGTCCTTGGTGTCGAGATCGAGATAGGAGGTGTCGATCTTCTCGCTCATTGTCCGCTCTCGATTCCGAGGTTGGTCTGCACCCACTCGCGGTCCTGTAGAAGAATGTCGTAATCCTTGCGCAGCGGATGGCCCTTCCATTCGTCCGGCAGCAGAATGCGCTTCAGTCCAGGATGCCCGTCGAACACGATGCCAAACATGTCGAAAACTTCCCGCTCCAGCCAGTTGGCTGTCTCCCAGATGGAAACTGCCGAGGGGACATGCTCGCCGTCTTTGATCCTGGTCTTCACCCGCGTTCGCTCGTTCTTGGGGAACGAGTACAGCACGTACACCATGTCGAATTGCTGCTCGCGCTTGGGATAGTGCACCGCCGTGATGTCAACGCAATAGTCGAAGCCCTCGTCATCGCGCATGCGACGCAGGATTTCCAGCAGGATCGTTTGATCGACCGTCAGGTAGGTTTGTCCCAGGTATCGCGAGCTTTCTTCAATTCCCGACCCGTACTGCTGGCGCAATCGCGTCACCAACTCCGAATCCCAAGGCTCCGGAACCGGCCCTGCAGGTTTGGCAGGCGCGGCTGGCGGCTTCGCGGCAGCGGGCGCGGCGGCCTTGGGCGCTGCCGGCACGACAGGCTTATCCGCCGCAGCGGGCTTAGCCGCTTCTGCTGGCTTTGATTCTGCTACGGGCGCCGCTTTTGCAGCCTCGGTGCCAGCGCTGGGCGTCGCTGGCGGATTGCTGGGGGAAGCAGTTTCCGCGGGCGCTTTAGCGCCCTCTGGCGGGGGCAAAACGGAATCTGGTCCCTTGGTCTCTTCGGGCATTCAATGCCTCTCTACTAGCTGCCGGTTTTGCTGTCTGGTCGAACTTTAAGTTGTAGCAGCTTCAACCAATAACTATGACGTGCGGGAATCACGACAGACTGTGACCCCAATCACAACGGTGGAAAATATCGATCTTCGTTGTTTGTCCAACGACCCAGCATCCGACCCGACCCATGGTCAGTGTCGAGCACGCAAACAAAACCCATCCGTGCAATTCGCCTCGGATGGGATGGGTAATTCGTTACAACGTGGAATCCCCTTCTACACCCACTCCAAGGCGCCCTTTTTCCAGATCCAGATGTATCCGACGATCAGGATTCCCAGGAACACGCCCATCTCCAGCAATCCGAAAAGGCCGAGCAACTTGAATTGCACCGCCCATGGAAACAGGAAGATTGTTTCCACATCGAACACCACAAACAAAATGGCGACGATATAGAACCGGACGGTGTAGCGGCCACGCGCGTCGTCGAAAGGCGTGATGCCGCACTCATATGGCATCAGCTTGATGTCGTTTGGTTTTCTGGGACGGACCAGGGTGAAAAGCGCCAATGTCCCTGCGGCTACGAGGAAGGCGACGAACGCAAAGATGAAAATCGGTACGTAATTCTGCGGCATAGTGAACTGCCCTTAGTATCGTTCCCTCGCGGGAGCGTCGTTAACAAGAAGCGCCACTATACCGCCTCCGGAACTTCGATTCAATGACACAGATCACAAATTGGCGAGAGTAGTGCACTCCATCACTTCGCCCGTGATGACAAACCGGCGGTTTTGTTCGGGTTCGTCTTGCTGCGTCAGTTTTAAGAGGTTGTCATCCCTCGCGTCTCCGCTGCGGAGACGCGGGGGATCTGCTCTTCGCAGCGCTCGAAAAAGTCGCCTCCTCAGGAGAACGTCGGCAAATGCGCCAGCGCCTCGCGGACCTTTTCTTCCGGGTACTCATAATCAACCAGTTCGCCAGCGAAGTACTTCTCATACGCCGCCATGTCGAAATATCCGTGACCGCTGAGGTTGAACAGGATGGTCTTCTCCTTGCCCTCTTCCTTGGCCTTCAGCGCTTCCTCGATCGCACTGCAAACCGCATGCGAAGTCTCAGGCGCGACGATGACTCCCTCAGTCTTCGCAAACGTAATAGCAGCTTCGAAACACTTCAGTTGTGTATAACTGACGGCTTCCACTATGCCCTCGCGATGCAACAAGCTCACCAGCGGCGCCATGCCGTGATAGCGCAGGCCGCCGGCGTGGATTCCGTCAGGAATGAAGTCGTGGCCCAGCGTGTCCATCTTCATCAGCGGAGTCATGCCGCTCTTGTCGCCGAAGTCGTAGGCGTGCACGCCCTTGGTCACCGTCGGACACGCCGCCGGCTCGACGCCGATGAGGCGAATGTCCTTGCCGGCAGCTTTGTAGGGGACAAACGGAAATGCCAGACCCGCAAAATTGCTGCCGCCTCCGCAGCATCCGATCACGATGTCAGGAAACGCTTCCGCCATCTTCATCTGTTCGACGGCTTCCTGCCCGATGATGGTCTGATGGAGCAGAACGTGATTCAATACGCTTCCCAGCGAGTAATTTGTGTCCGCGCGATCCGCGGCTTCCTCGACTGCTTCGCTGATGGCGATACCTAGGCTGCCGGGACACTCAGGGTCTTCGGCCAGCATCTGCCGCCCGGCCGCAGTCTGATTGCTGGGCGAGGGAATGCAGTGCGCTCCCCAGGTCTCCATCATGGTGCGGCGATGCGGCTTCTGGTAATAGCTGCACTTCACCATGTACACCATGCACTCCAGACCGAAGACATTGCAGGCGAAAGCCAGCGAACTTCCCCACTGCCCAGCGCCGGTCTCCGTTACGAGACGCTTGACGCCCGCGACTTTGTTGTAGTACGCCTGCGCCACCGAGGTGTTCGTCTTGTGGCTGCCCGACGGCGAAACGCCTTCGTGCTTGTAGAAGATACGGGCCGGTGTGCCGAGCGCCTTCTCCAGGCGGTGGGCCCTATACAGAGGAGTCGGACGCCACAAGCGCAGCACATCGAGAATTGGATCCGGAATCGGAATGCTGGGCGCTGCAGATACTTCCTGCTCGATCAGCTGCATGGGAAATATCGCGCTCAGATCTTGAGGTCCTATTGGCTGCCCGGTGCCAGGATGCAGAGGCGGAGGCAAAGGAACCGGGAGGTCGCCAATCACGTTGTACCAGGCCTTTGGGATATCGCGTTCACTCAGGATGTATTTGTTCTGCTGCATAAGCCCTCTCGAATCGTACGGATCGATACCGGTCGCTAGGATGTGGGGTTTGAAGATCGAAGCATAGCACAGCGAATCGCCGCTCCGCGGTTTGGATTCTCGCCTCACACCTTCCGCGAAAGAGGAAAATCATTCCCCTCGCCATTGGCCTCGCGATCCGGCGCGGCGGAGCCGCAATTCGCTGTTAGGCGTGGGCGTAAGCCCGCGCAAAACGGGCCAGACGGAATGCCAGCCGAGGAGCGGCGGAACTGGCTGTTACACAGACACCGTTAGGGACGGCAGCGTCTCGTAACAGCCTCGTCAGCCCGCGCTGCGCGAGGCCTTCACCCTCAGCCGCGGAGCCGCGTATTTTGCTCTATCGACCGCTTCCTATCGCGGCACGACTTCGGGTTAGGGTTCGATACGGCATGGTTATCAACAACTGCTCTGATGTGCACCCACCCCTGAAATGGATTCTGCCGCTTTGCTGAGAAGCAAACCGTTCGTAAGGTCGATTCCGGCGTGGATAACCTGCACCGGAACGAGGCTGTTGGTGAGCAAGACAGGCACCGAGAAAAGAAGGCCGACGATCCCAGTACTGACGATTCCAGCCCGGCCTTGGTACGCATGAGCCAATCCAAACGCAACCGCTGATAAGACCACGGCGATCCACAGATGCCCAGTCAGATCGCTGAAGAACCGCCACAGCCATCCACGGTACAAAAGTTCTTCGCAAAATCCGGCGGTTACCGCGACGAGTACCCACATTGCTCGTTCTACTCCCGGCTGCGGAACCAGGGGACCGGCTTGACGCAAAACTTTGGACAATCGTTCCGGCGGGAGTTTTAGAATTCGCTTGCGATTGTATGCAGCGAAAATCGCGCCGAAAATCAGTCTCGCTCCGACGAACCCAATCGTGATAATTCGCCGACCTGACGCCTCGCCAATATCCGATAGCGTCGATCCATGTCGCTTGAGCAATCCGACAGCGGCAATCGTGAGCAGCCACTCCGACCCGAGGACCCACGCATAGAACCGTTTGTTCGATTGTGCCGATCGTTTTAGCCTGCTTGTGACGACGTAATCGGCGATGGGGTAGCCGATGAGGAGAACAGCGGCGAAAACGAGAACGTCCGAAGAGGGCTGAGACATGGTGACCTGATTCTAATTGGCGACCATCCCGGAGCTAAACCCGACTTCCGACGGGGCTGTACTCCGGCGATTCTTTCCGCATTGTTTCCCCATTTCGGGTTACCTTCGTAACCTCGCCCCCCACTTTTCCCTTCGAGTTCCCTCGCGCCGGAACGTACCCTGAACATTGACCCGCGGAGGTCTCTATGAATTCGTGTGCCTTGATCATCCTTACCTGCCGCCACATCCTCCCCAACGGACGCCGCTGTCTGCAGCCCGCCGTCCGCCGCCGCGTCTGCTGTCGCCATCACCTCGATGCCCAGGCGCGTCTCCACAACATGGCCCGCGCCCGTCGCTGCACCCTCAACCTCCGCCTCCGCGTCCCCGAGACCTCGCGCGACCTTGCCTGGAACAAGATCGAGCTCAACCGCGTTCTCGCTACTGAGCGCATCGACCCCGACGCCGCTCTGATGATGCTCTGGGCCATGGATCTGACCACCGAAGCCCTCCGCGCCGAGGCCGCTTGCCGCCCCCGCCGTGCCCAAAACCGAGCTTCTAACCATAATGAAATCTATGACGTAGCATTAAACCCTTTATTTCCACAGAGCTTGAGCGAAACCCTCTCACAAGTAATTGAAAACACAAAGAGGCAGAGGGGAGGGGGTGCGCCAATCGTGAGAACTCTCCCACCCGGCTCGCTTCCTGCCGCCCCGAGCGGTTTGAACCGATCCGAAAGAAGGAGGTCAGCCGCAATGAGCGACAGCGAGGAACGAAGAGCGCAAGCCGAACAGCGTTTCCTCGTCTCCATGCCGAACGTCTTCCGCCATCTATAATCAAAGATTCACACTTGAGGACGAACGCATCTTGGCACTCGACCAGAAAATCTACCAACTCCGCAAAGAAAAGCTGAAGCAGATTGAAGCCTTGGGGCAGCAGGCTTATCCCTATCGCTACGAATCCACCCACACTCTTCCCCACATCCTGGAGGAGTACACGCCGAAGACCGCCGAAGAGTTGACCGAGACGCGCGTTGACGTCAGCGTTGCCGGGCGCATCATGTCGATTCGCCTACAGGGCAAGGCCGGGTTCGCCCATCTCCAGCAGGGCGGAAAGCGTTTGCAGATCTACGTGAAGCTCGACTTCGTCGGTGAAAAAGGCTTCCAACTCTACAAACTGCTCGATCTTGGCGACTACATCGGGGTGAAGGGCTACCTCTTCCGCACTCGCACCGGCGAGCTTACGGTCCACGTCGAAGAAATCACCTTCCTGGTGAAAGACCTGCTGCCCCTGCCGGAGAAATGGCACGGCCTGCAGGACGTCGAGACGCGTTACCGCCGTCGCTACGTTGATCTCACCATGAATCCCGATGTGCGCGAAGTGTTTATCAAGCGCGCCAAGGTGGTGCAATCGATGCGCCGCTTCCTCGACAGCAACGGGTTCGTGGAAGTCGAGACCCCCATGATGCATTCCATCGCCGGAGGCGCGGTCGCCAAGCCCTTCACCACGCATCACAACGCGCTCGACCTAGACCTGTTCCTGCGCATCGCGCCCGAACTCTACCTCAAGCGATTAGTCGTCGGCGGCATGGACCGCGTGTACGAGATCAACCGCAATTTCCGTAACGAGGGCATCTCGACCCACCACAATCCCGAGTTCACCATGCTGGAGTTCTACATGGCCTACGCCGATTACATGGACATGATGGACTTCACCGAGCAGATGCTCGGGCAAGTGGCGCGCGACGTGAACGGGACGACCATCGCCAACTTCAATGGGCACGAGATCGACTTCGGCAAGTTCGAACGCCTCTCGATGCGCCACGCCATCATCAAATACTGGCCCGAAAATGCCGGTGAGAAGCCGCAGATGGCCGACTTTTCCAGCGCTGAACAGATCGCTGCCATGGTGCGCCGCTACAACGCGGCCAACTCGCACATCCCCTACGATCCCGCCGCGCCGAATGGCAAGACCATCGCCGAGATTTTCGAATTCGTGGCCGAGCCGCATCTCATCCAGCCGACGTTTATTTACGATTTCCCTCTCGCCATTTCGCCGCTGTCCAAGAACAAGCGCGAACTCGAAGACAACGCCGACTGGGTCGAGCGCTTCGAGATCTTCATAGGCGGACTGGAGATCGGCAATGCGTTCAGCGAGCTCAACGATCCCGAGGAGCAGCGCCGCCGGTTCGAAGGGCAACTCACCGAGCGCGCCCGCGGCGACGAAGAGGCCCACCAGATGGACGAGGACTATATCCGCGCCCTCTCCTACGGCCTGCCTCCGACTGCTGGTGAAGGCGTGGGAATCGATCGCCTTACCATGTTGCTGACGGATTCGCGCTCCATCCGCGACGTCATACTCTTCCCGCTGCTCCGGCCGTTGAAGCGTGAGGAAGAAGAAGCTCTCGACGCTGCGGAGGAAGCGAGCGAAACGAAGGATTGATGCTCATTGATTTTGTCACTTCAGGCCACGAATGTGCGAGCCCGAAGGGCGACATTTGTTTTAGCCGTGGGCGTTAGCCCGCGGTAGGAAATAGATCAACAACCCGAGCCGCGTAGCGGCGACACGAAATAAGGCCCCATGCCGAAACACATTTTCTCCATCGCTATTTTCATCTTGCTGTCGACATTTGCCTTCGCCCAGGAGCCCGTCTTGTTCGATGGCAGTAATCCCATAGCGTTCAGCTTCCAGGCCGCCCAGTCGGACGACGCCATTCCCGCCGCCCAACTCATCACTCCGGAGGCACTCGCCAAGTTGCTGCAGTCCGCACAGAAGCCGTTGTTGTTGGCCGTCGGACCGCACTCGCTTTATGCCCAGGCGCACATCCCGGGCTCTGAATACATGGGAGCGGGATCGAGCGAGGCCGGTCAGCAGAAGTTGCGTGAACGCGTGAAGGCTTTGCCGCACAACACTGCGATCGTGATTTACTGCGGATGCTGCCCGTGGGGCCATTGTCCCAACATGCGGCCTGCGTTTCAACAACTGAAGGCCCTGGGCTTCACCAACGTGAAGGCGCTCTACATCACCGACAACTTTGGCACTGACTGGGTGGACAAGGGCTATCCCGTCGCCAAGGGAGAATAAGTCGCAATCATGTCCTCAAAGCGCATTCTGATCTACGGCATCGTCGTCCTCTGCCTGCTCGGTGTTTACCTCGCCGGCCGCCGCACTGCGCAGAAACCGAAGCCCAGCGCCTCGGGCAACCTCGCCCCCGACTTCACCGTCACTGACATCGACGGCCGCAAGCTCAGCCTCGCCGACTACAAGGGCAAGGTGGTGCTGCTCGATTTCTGGGCTACCTGGTGCGGGCCATGCCGCACCGAGATTCCTCGTTTCGTCGAGATGCAGAACAAGTACGGTACCGACGGCTTCCAGGTAATCGGTGTCTCGATGGACGACGATGCCAAGCCGGTGCGCGAATTCGCCCAGCAGTACAAGCTCAACTATCCCGTGGCAGTGGGTGACGACAGACTGGCTGAGCGCTACGGCGGGGTCCTCGGACTTCCGGTAAACTTTATTATCGACCGCGAGGGCCGCATCTACGCCAGGCATCTTGGCGCCACCGATGTTTCGGTGTTTGACCAGGAAGTGCGGGACTTGCTGAGTAAGCATTAATCCGCAACTGCAGGCTTTGGGATCCTAGCTTTCGATCGGCTGGCGGCGATAGAGCTTTTGCGTGTAACCTAGAACTTAGGACTTGCCGTCATTTAAGGAGAGAACTTGCCAGGTTGGGCTTGGATAGTATTGTTCGTCGTAGGCTATGTCGCTCTGACGCAGTGGCTGCTTCCCAAACTGGGTGTGCAGACTTGAAGGAGCACTTCCTGTTCCGTCGAGTCTCGACGGCCTGATCAGTCGCAACCGTATTCAGAGCTTCCGCCTTCGCGAACGAAATAGTAACTCGGGCGCGACCCCATGCTTTGCTCTTCGGAAGCAAAGAGTCGCACTCTCGCCTTTCTCCGACGCGTGTACCCACTAATGATCTATTTACTATTTGAATACTAATGGTTTGACTTTTTGTATAGCCTCGGTACTTACCACATAACATTTTCACCATTCATGGTTACAATCTCCCAAGCTGGTGACTTTTGCCCCGGGAAATAAATTCCGCCCAACCTGAACTAGAGGAGCACATACTCGTCGTCGACGATGACGAGTCCATTCTGGAGATCATCTCCTCTATGCTGACTCACGCTGGCTACCCTTGCCGCATCGTGACGTCGGGGCCGGAGGCGATTGCTGAACTGCAGACGGATGACAGGTATGCCCTTCTGCTGTCTGACCTTGCCATGGAAGGCATGGACGGTTTCGGGATCCTGGAACGGGTCAAGCGGCTGTATCCTCAAATGCCAGTCGTGATGGTCACCGCTGTTCACGATATTTCGGTTGCGCTGGAGGCGATTCGCAGAGGAGCCTACGATTACCTGCTGAAGCCTTTTGAGCGTGAGCAACTCATCGCCACGGTGAGACGGGCGCTGGAGAATCGCCGCTTAAAGCTCGACAACATCTCTTATCAAACCAACCTCGAGGCGCTGGTATTGGCCCGCACAGACATGCTGGAACGCTCCATGGAGAAGCTTAAGCGTTCCTACGACCTCACGCTCGAAGCACTGGGCGATGCGCTCGATTTGAAGGACGCCGAAACCGAAGGCCACTCCAAGCGGGTAACTGCCTTCACCATGGCCATTGCGCGCGCCATGGATCTGCCGGACGATCGCCGGGATGTCATCGCGCGCGGTGCGTTTCTCCACGACATAGGGAAAATGGCGATTCCCGATGCCATCCTGCGCAAGCCCGGACGCCTCACTCCCGAAGAGCAGATGGAGATGCGGAAACACGCGTTTTACGGATACCAGATGCTGCGCAAGATTCCCTTTCTGCAGGAAGCCGCCAATATCGTGTATTCCCACCAGGAACGTTATGACGGCAGCGGCTATCCGCGTGGCCTGAAGGGAGAACAGATTCCCCTGGGAGCTAGAATATTCGCGGTTGCCGACACTTTTGACGCCATTACCTCGGACCGTCCATACCGGGCGGCCCAATCCATGTCAGCCGCCCGCCGTGAAATTCAGAAGTACGCGGGACGCCAGTTTGATCCTGATGTCGTGGATACTTTTATGTCGATCTCGGAAGACCTGTGGCGTGAGTTGCGCGATAAGATCGATGGCCAGAATTTGCCCAAAAGAAGGTAGCCCGGTGAGGCTGCCACGAAGACGACTCATCCGGGAAGGACTGTCGCCCTTCGCTGTGAAACCAACTACCAGCCAACAGAAGGAGATCTTTCATGAGTACTGTCCTGACCTCGACTGAGATTGACTTAGCGTTGCAGAAACTGCCCGGATGGACGCGAACCACGAGCACGATTGAACGCGTCTTTCAATTCGACGACTTCGTTCAGGCAATGAAGTTCGTCAACAAGATCGCTATCGCTGCTGAAGCCGCGAACCATCACCCGGACATTCTTATCAGCTACAGTAAGGTGACTCTCGCGCTGGTTTCCCACGACTCTGGCGGGGTCACCCAGCGCGACATTCAGATGGCGGGGAAAATCAACGAGATTGCGAGCGCCTGAAGCACGTTTCGGGGACATGGCTGGCGTGACGTCGTCGGAGTCACCGTCCCATTGCACCGCGCGGCCCGATGGAGTCAGCGATCTGATCTAGAGCGGCCTGGATACGCTCCAGTTCGAGTTGAGCATTGTCATTCCACTCCTCCCAGCGTTCCGGAGCTTCCTCAAACTTCGCCCGCAAGCGCCGCAAAACATCTCTTCCCTTGTCGGTTAGAAGAAAGGCACCGATACCACCGACGCCGAGGACAGTGAGTGGAACAAACCATTTGCGCATTGGCCAGTCCTTGGGCACAGTCGCCGACTCGCGAATCTAGCGGCAGCTCGCCTCTATGAATCCATTGTCCACGATTTGAGCGTTTCTCATTGCGCAAATTATCGGTATCGACCTTGGTTCCAGGCAATATTCCCGAAATGAAATCATATCTTGGCGACCAAGAAGAAATGTCCTGGCCAGCGCACCGGGTTGTTTCCGCCAACCACGCCGTAACTTACCTGCTGAGGCTCCGCTTCGAGCCTTACAATGTACGAGGTTGACTATTTCCTAATCGTCGCGTCTGAAAGGCACCATGAAACGAATCCAGCCGCTGTTAATCTCCGCCTCTCTCCTCGCGTCCTTCATGATTGTCCTGATTCCGCTCACACTAGCCGCACAGGACCGAACCTCAGCCCCGATACCCAATACCGTTTGGGTCGGCGCGGACGGAAAATACGAAGCCGAGCCTGACACAGCAGTCGTGCAATTTAATATTTCCGCCCAGGAAGATAACCTGCAGGCAGCCAATACTCGCGCGACCAAAGCTGCCGAACAGGTACGCCAACTTCTGCGCACGAATGGCTTGGATACCAAGCAGGCGCAGGTGGGGATGTTTTCCGTGCAACCGGTTTATGACTACAAGAACCCTAAGCGTAAGCTTGTGGGCTACCGCGTTGAAACCAGTATCACGATCAAACTGAAAGACTTCTCCAAGATCGGACCGATCACGCAGGGTCTCACCGACATGGATATCACAGGCAACCAGTCGCTGAGCTACGTCCTTGAGGACATGGACGCCGCCAAGATCAAGGCCGTTGAAGATGCCCTGCACCGTGCCCACGAGGAGGCCACTGCTGTGGCCCGGAGCAGCGGCCGTACCTTGGGCGAACTTTCGTACGCCTCAGTGGACACGTACGAGCAGCCGCGCCCCAGGCCCATGATGATGGCGGGGCAAATGGCGATGAAATCGGCGGACGCGGTGCCCGCGCCCACCGAGGATTTTGGTGCGCAGAAGGTCACGGTGACGGCTCACGTGAACGCGATGTACAACCTGAAATAGGCAGCAAAAGTGCCCAGCGCCGCGACTTTGGCTCGACGGTCGCGTTTGAGGATGATAGCTTTGTTAATCCCAGTATCACGGAGACCCATGCGGTACACGGCCTTGTTGTTCGCGATATCTCTGAGCCTTGCAGTGGCCTCGCCTGCGCAGGACCAACCGCAACTGGTGCCGCGAGTTCCGATCGCCCAGCAGCAATCGAATGTCGATCCGTCGCTCGCCTACAGCGTCCCCGCCGGCACCAAGGTTCCGTTGACTCTGACGCAGGGCATCACTTCCAAGACTGCGAAAGAAGGCGATCCCGTCTATGCTCAAACGGCTTTCCCAATCACCCAAAATAACCGCATCGTGATCCCAGCCGGAGCTTACGTTCAGGGTGTAGTGCGCAGAGTGGTGCGGCCGGGGCGCGTCAAGGGCCGAGCTGAAATGCAAATCAGCTTCACTTCCATGATCTTTCCCAACGGATACACGGTGCTGCTTCCAGCCACGGTCGAAGGCGTTCCCGGCTCACAGAACGTGGATACCAAGGGGTCTGAAGGTACCATTCAGGGCCAGGGCAGTAAAGGCAAAGATGCAGCCACCATTGCGAAAACGGCTGGCGCAGGGGCAGGCATCGGCGCAATATCCGGCAGCGGGAAAGGCGCTGGGATTGGTGCGGCTGCGGGCAGCGCACTTGGAATCGCTACTGTACTCCTCACTCGGGGGCCTGAGATTCAATTGGATCCCGGTTCGTCGGTCGAGATGATACTGGAACGTGAGTTGAACCTCGAAGGCGGCAAGTTGCGGCAACAATAACTGCTCGACCCGACCCTGAACCGCGACCACCAGAACTAATCTCATAAATGCGATTTGAAAGGGCACGGCTTCAGCCGTGCCGCTCCGGGCATCGTAAACATAGGGCTTTAGCCCCTGAGGGAATTCGAGTTCCTACGCTCAATAGATCAGATATCTCGCCCGAACCTGCATGAAGCGGTCCAATGCGTCGCGCCAGTCCTCGGCAATACGACGCGGGTCCTCACCAGCCTGCAGCGCCTGCAATGCCCCCTGGTTGGCCAGCAGCACATTCATTTTTGCAAGTTCGAACTGCTGCGGATAAAGATTGTGCAGAGCGGATGCCAATTCAACCCCAAATTCCGGTGCATCCAGTGTCTCGCGGTTGGTCAAGATGATGTTCACTCCGCCGCAGGCCTGTCCCGCGTAGTTGCTGGTCGCCGGAGTGAACTCCGTCGGAACGAACCGCACCCCTGATATAAGCCGCGCATTCAGATAGGCGGCGAGTTGTTTTGGCTTGATCCAGGGAGCGCCGATTACCTGGAATGGCGTGTCCGTGCCGCGGCCCACCGAAACATTGGTGCCTTCAATCAGCGCGACACCGGGATAGAGAATTGCCTGCTCCAGGTTGCGCAGATTGGGCGACGGATTCACCCACTCCGCCCCAGTTGAATCGAACCAGTCCCCGCGCATCCAGCCCTTCATTGGGACGACAGTCAGGTTGGCATTGATGCGGCGCTCGCCGTTGTACAGCTTGGCAAGTTCGCCGATGGTCATACCGTGTCGGACTGCCACATTGTGGTAGTTCACGAAGCTTTCTTGCCCGGCATCGGAAACGGGGCCCTGCACGTAGGCACCGTTCACGGGATTCGGCCGGTCGAGCACGACGATCGGCTTCCCGGCTTTCGCCGCCGCCTCCAGGAAATACCCAAGAGTGGCCTCGTAGGTATAGAAGCGCGCTCCGATGTCCTGAATATCAAACACCAGCACATCCAGATTACGAATGACGTCTGGACTCGGACGCCGCTTGGCATCGCTGTCTCCGTACACGCTGTATACAGGAACACCGGTCGCGCTGTCTTTGGAGTTCGCTATGTCTGTTGTGTCGGCGTTGCCTTGCACTCCATGCTCCGGACTGAAGATCGCCGTCAACTGAACATTGGGTGCATGCGCCACCACATCGATGGTGCGGCGGCCCTGGCTGTCCACGCCAGTCTGATTTGTCACCAGGCCGACACGGGGCTTGGCAACGCCCGGCACCTTCAATGCATCAAAATTGTGTTCCTCAAGCTGGTCGATGCCGGTCTTCACCTCGCCATTGCGGGTGACGATGCGCCGACTACCGGCCCCCACCTCGTTGTACCCCGTGATTCGCGCCAGCCTGACTTTCTGGCTCTCGGCAACGTTCAATTGCAACGCGGCCGCTACTGCCGTCGCCACCTCAGTTCGCAGCGCGATCACGCTGCCCTGCTTGAGGTGGACCGCATTGGTCAAAAGCACGATGTAGGTGTCGGTCGTGGGATCGATCCACAGCGACGTTCCGGTAAATCCTGTGTGACCGTACGATCCCACGGGCAGTAACTCGCCGCGGTTCGACGAGAACGGCGAGTCGATGTCCCATCCCAATCCGCGCACGACTGTCAGGTTCGGAGGTTGCTGCGCCGTGGTCATCTTTTCCACGATCAGGCGCGACCACACGGGTGAACCGCCATTCAGCAGCGCCTGCGCAAACTTTGCTGTGTCGTCAGCAGTGGAAAACAGACCGGCGTGTCCCGCGACCCCGCCCATCTGCCGCGCCGTGGGATCGTGCACCACACCTCGCAGCATGATGCCAGAGCGCTCATCTTTCTGCGTGGGCGCAATTCGCAGAAACCACGACTGCGGCGGCAGGTATCGTGTGGTGGTCATACCCAGCGGACTGAACACAAATGCCTCAGCGTACTGGTTAAGCCCGAGGGCGCTGACCCGTTGCACCAACTCTCCCAGCACGATGAAATTGACGTCGCTATACAGAAAAGTCGAACCCGGCGGACTGAGCAGCTTCTCAGCATTTGCCAGCCGAAAGGCTTCCGCCTGCCCTGTCCACTCCGGCTTCAGGTCGAGATCGGCGCGTAATCCGGAGTAGTGGGTCAGCAACTGCCGAATGGTGACGTCTTCCTTGCCGTTCTGGGCAAATTCCGGAATGTACTTTGCCACTGGATCGTTGAGCTTGATTTGCCCCAGTTGTACCAGACGCATCACACTGCTGGTGGTCGCCATCACCTTGGTTAGCGACGCCATGTCGAAAACCGTATCCACCGTCATGGGCTCGATCGTGGGCTCAAGCGAGCGGCTGCCAAACGCCTTGCGATAGACCACCTTGCCGTCATGCCCTACGATGACCACCGCTCCCGGCGTGTGTCCCTGCAGTATCGCGTTCTTTACCGCCGCATCGACCGGAGCAAAGCGCTCCTGATTGGCGGTCAGATCCATTACCAGCGCACTCGTGTTCTGTGAGGCAACCTGCGCGGGCACCGATGCACTTAAAAGAAATATGGCTAGAACGACGGAGGCTGCGACGACTGGCCAATGTGGACGACGAATCAAATGGAAGGAACCCTTTCTGGTTTGACGGTAGAGACTAAACCAAGCGCGCTCAAGCCCGTCATGATCGGCAGTTCGCTGGCAAGCTATTATAAGTTGCCATTTGCAGGCGGTTCAGCGCGAGGACAGGATTGAACCAAGTATCGCAACCTGACGAACGTCTACAACCTGCGTTCGATGACCAAGAGCCGCGATTCGCCCGAGTCTTCGCGCGGATCCGCGACGCGATCGAACAGCGCGCCTTCCCGGGCGCGGCGCTCGCCGTGACCCACCGCGGAGCGCTCATCGCCTCCCAGGGATTTGGCCGCTTCACCTACGATTCACCTTCGCCGGAAGTCGACGCTGGAACCGTTTTCGACCTGGCTTCGTTGACCAAAGTCGTCGCCACGACCGCGACCGCAATGGTTCTGTACGAACGCGGGCTCCTGCAATTGGAATCTCCCGTGGCCGGCATTCTTCCCGACTTCCTCACACTGGCTCTTCCGGAACAACGAGCCGAGCGCGAAGCCGTGACGCTTCGGATGCTGCTCACCCATTCCAGCGGCCTGCCCGCCTACGTCAAGCTGTTCGAGACGGCACGCACTCGTGACGAACTCATTCGCGCGGCTCTTGCTACTCCGCTGGTCACCGATCCAGGCTCCAAAGCTGACTACAGTGACATCGGCTTTATTCTGCTCGGCGAAATCCTCGAGCATCTGGCGGGTTCGCTGCTCGACGTGCTCGCAAAAAACGAGATCTTCGCGCCTCTGGGCATGTCCCGCACCTGCTTCAATCCACCTGCTGAGTGGAAATCCGAAATTCCTCCGACAGAAGATGACCGCAAATTCCGCCATCGAGTTGTGCAGGGCGAAGTCAACGACGAGAACGCCTGGGTGATGGGCGGAGCCGCCGGACACGCCGGCCTGTTTGCCTCAGCGAGTGACGTCGCCCGCTTCGCCCATTGCATGTTGCGCGGTGGGTCACCTATTCTGCAGCCGACCACGGTCGAGCTATTCACTCGCCGTGAGGCTTCGCCTGAAGGCACTTCTCGCGCCTTGGGATGGGACACGCCAACAAGCCCATCCTCGTCTGGGGCGCACTTCTCCACGAGGTCTTTTGGGCATCTCGGCTTCACCGGCACTTCTCTGTGGATCGATCCCGACCGCCAGCTCAGCGTAACGCTACTCACGAATCGCACCTGGCCCGATCGCAGCGCACAGGCCATCAAGAAAATAAGGCCGCTTGTGCACGATGCCATCGTCGAAGCACTCTAACGTGTTCTGCTATCCTCTGTTCTCTTCCAGGTTTCGAGAATTATGTCCTGGCCCACCATCTTCGAATCGTTGTTTCAGCAGTCCTCGCAACGCCAAACACGCGCCTATTGGCGCACCGTTCCATTGCATCGCCTGACCTATCTCCTGCTGGCGATCTTCTGCATGTTCGGCATGGTCGGTTGCTTTGTCGACCTGCTATCTCTAGGCCAGAGGCCCTTGCCAATTGTTCTGGCTTGGACCATCTTCAGCGGGGCAATCGCAGCAGCAGCAGTATTAACGGCCTTTAGGACACCGCGGCGATTGTGGATGGTGCTCATCGTTTGGTTGCTGGGCTCGCGCCTGCTTTCGGAGCTGATCCACCATTTCGCATCGCAACTTCCGCACCCCACTATGGAAGAGGGTGTGAGAGCCGCCACCATTGCGTGCATCATTCTCAGCCTGGCCGCCTATATCTTCTTTATGCGATTCATCCAGAACTTTGGCCGGCATGCGGTACGAATCCAGACAGAACTCTCTCTGGCCCACGGCATCCAGCAAACCCTGGTTCCGATCATTGATCTGCGAACGGCCCGCACCGAGATCTATGGCGTTTCCCTCCCCAGCGCCGAGGTGGGTGGAGATCTGGTTGACGTGGTTCCGCTGCCCGATGGCTCGGTCTTTGCTTACGTCGCCGATGTCGCCGGACACGGATTGCCCGCTGGGATTCTCATGGGCATGATCAAGACAGCCGTCCATACGCAGCTATTTGACTTGCCTGCGCCCACGGCGGTTTTCGACCGACTCAATGAGGTGCTTCCGGCGGTCAAAGAGCCGCACATGTACGCCACCTGCACCGCTCTACGCATTTTCGAGACCGCGACGACTCCCGCGTGCCGGATTGAGTACGCGATTGCAGGCCAGCCAGCGATGTTGCATGCTTCGGCCGCTACGGCGACCGTGTCGCAGCTCGCGGACCAGCAGTTGCCTTTGGGCTTGCTCTCTGCTCCTCCCTACCAGGGGCACGTTGTGAATCTGTTGCCCGGCGACCTTTTATTGGTTGCGACCGATGGAGTTCTAGAGGCGGAGAAGAAAGATGGTGTCGAGTTTGGGTTCGAGCAACTCGAATCCTTGCTGCTGGAAAACCGGACTCAACCCTTGGCCACGATCGCGCAAGAAATCCACCAAGCTCTGTCCGCCTCGTACGCACAGAATGACGATCAAAGCCTGCTGATAATCCGCGTCACTTCCTGACCAAGCCGCTCCGTCTATCACGACAGCGACTGCCGGACACATTCCTCGTAAAATGAAATAGACATGGCCGGAATTGCGGTCGGCAGCAGGCAGTTCAGGACTCCTCTCTATGGACAAGCTCGTAATCCGTGGCGGAAACCCGCTGGTTGGCATCATTCGCGTCAGCGGCGCCAAGAACGCCGCCCTTCCCGCTATGGCCGCTGCCCTCCTCACCGACGAGCCCGTCATCCTCGAGAACATTCCCCAGGTTCGCGACATCGTTACCGAGCGCAACTTGCTTGCCGCCATGGGCGCCGAAATCGAACTCGGCTACGGACGCGCCCAGCATCGCACCACCATTTCGTGCCGCAGTCTCGTGAATGCCGAAGCGTCCTATGACCTCGTGAAGACTATGCGTGCCTCCACGCTGGTACTTGGACCGCTGGTCGCGCGCATGAAGACGGCCCACGTCTCGCTGCCCGGCGGCTGTGCGATTGGCGCTCGTCCCATCGACCTGCACCTGAACGGCTTGGAAAAGCTGGGCACCCGGATCTCGCAGGAGCATGGCTACATTGAGGCCCGCGCCGAACGCTTGATCGGTGCGCGAATCGTATTCGAGAAGATTACGGTCACTGGCACCGAAGACCTATTGATGGCAGCTACTCTGGCCGAGGGAGAAACCGTCCTGGAGAACTGCGCTTGTGAGCCCGAGGTCGTCGACCTCGCGGCTCTGCTGGTCAAAATGGGAGCGCGAATCGAGGGCGCGGGCACACAGACCATTCGAGTGCGGGGCGTCGACAAACTGCACGGAGCGCGTCACCGTATTATTCCCGACCGGATCGAAGCCGGTACTTTCATCGTTGCAGCCGCGCTTACCGGCGGCGACCTGACGGTTTCGAGTTGCGATCCTCAGCACCTCGGCGCACTGCTGAGCAAGCTGGATGAATGTGGCGCTCACGCGACAGTCAGTGCCGACTCGGTGCGAGTGATCAGCAGCGGCCCACTTCATGCTGCTGACATCGTCACCGAGGAATACCCAGGCTTTCCTACCGACATGCAGGCTCAGTACATGGCGCTGGCAACCCAGGCCGATGGAGCTAGCCTCGTCACCGAAAACATCTTCGAGAATCGCTTCATGCACGCGCAGGAACTGGTGCGTATGGGAGCTAACGTCAAAATCGAAGGCCGCCGGGCCGTGATACGGGGAAGGACTCCGCTCAGCGGTGCGGCAGTGCAGGCCAGTGACCTCAGGGCTTCCGCATCACTCGTCATCGCGGCTCTGGTCGCCGACGGCGAGACCATCATCGACCGCGTCTATCACATTGATCGCGGCTACGAGCGCATTGAAGAAAAGCTACGTGCCGTGGGAGCGCAAATCCGTCGCATCGGCCAGCTTATTCCCAAACGTGCGGCAGCGCCGGTTGAGGCTGACTAAGACATCTCGCACGAATAATTGCATGGTGATTTCAGGTGGATTCCGCCTGTGGTTTCACGCTGTTTTCACTGGCACTTCCGCGCATTCTCAGGCACAGTAGAGATGTAGGTTTCACCACTGCGGCTGCCCCCCGGCTGCATCAATTCCACCCCGTTCAACAAATAGGAGCCTGTAATGGACACATCAAGAATGAATTCCCTTATGGACCAGGGTTGGACCCTGGCCGTGGCACTGGGGATCCGCGTACTCGAAGCAATCGCGATATGGATCGTCGGTCGCTGGCTCATCGGTCTCGCGCTGCGCATGATCGGCCGCGGCATGACCAAGCAAAAGATCGACCCAACCGTCATCCGCTACATCCAGAACGCGGTCGCAGCCCTGTTAAACATCGTCCTGGTCATCGCGATCCTGAACTTCTTTGGAGTGGAGACCACCAGCCTGGCAGCCTTGATTGCCGCTGGCGGTGTCGCCATCGGACTCGCCTGGAGCGGCTTACTTGCCAACTTTGCCGCCGGTGTTTTTCTGGTCATCCTGCAGCCCTTCAAGGTGGGCGATTTCGTAGTAGCCGGCGGGGTTATGGGCACGGTCGAAGAGATTGGACTGTTCGTGACTTCGATCAATACGCTCGACAACATCCGCAACATTGTCGGCAACGGAAAGATATTCAGCGATATCATCCAGAACTTCACGCATAATCCATACCGCAGAGTCGACCTGCAGGCCCAGCTCGATCACACGGCGGATGTGCACAACGTCATCGCGCTCCTCAAGGCCAACCTGGCGACGATTCCTAACGTGTTGACCAATCCAGCACCTGACGTCGAGATCCTGACCTTCACTCTGGCTGGTCCAGTGCTGGCGGTGCGGCCATACTGCAACAACGCGCACTATTGGCAGGTGTACTTCGATACCAACAAAGTCATTCGCGACACCGGTGCCAGCGCTGGTTTGCCGGCTCCCGAGCAACATTTCATGGTTCGTACTTCGGCGGCTGCCAACTAGCTTTAGGACAGCGTTTGCCAACTTGATGCAACAGCAAGAGCGGCTCACGGGCCGCTCTTCTTATTTGGAATCTGTTGTGAGGTCTCTGGCAGGTTTTACTTCGACGTACATCCTGCTCCGGTAAACTGAAGCTCCAATGCGGAGACCACCGGGTTCAAATCCAGCAGCGACAGAGTGGACGATGAATACGGCTTCTCTCCTTGCAATTGCTTCAGCGAACTCGACTCCTGTTTCGACATCGATCGCCCTTCCACCTCCGCAGCCGGACTCAACCGCACCACTAGGTGGCCGCAGGCTGACGGGTCTTCCTCCAGCGCCCCGTGCCGCCACGACGTAACCGCCCCTTGCCCTTCAAACCCGTACCCCGCGAGCTGAAAGGCTTTCCCATTGAGCCTGTGCAGTTCCATCAGGGGCAGACCGAGCCGGATGCCGCTCGCCGTGCGCCATCGGCAGGGCCCAGTTTCCGTGCCAAAGCAAATGTGGATGTTCGATGCGCGCTCCTTGTCCCACGTGATCGCCAGCGCCGCACTCGTGTCGTTGCCAAGGACGACGGTAGCCGCCTCGGGGACATCGCTGCTGTCGAGGCTGCCGTCCCGCACATTGTCCTTGCCAAACAAAGTGTCGAGGTCAGCCCGCGTGGTGGAAGCCGTAATCGGCCCTATTCGCTGACCGGGGACGATTAGCCAGTCGTTCTTCTGTGCCGCTGTCGAACCCACCAGCAGAGCACTCAGCGCAATGACTGTCCATAGCATCATGCGAGAACCCAAATTCGCCGTTCTCATAATTACAGGCTGAGAGTAGCATGGCCGCCCAGGATGAGCGCGATTCACCCGGCGGGTTGCTTTATCTCGTTGCACGGCACAGAATGTCAGGAACGAGGGTGAGATCCAACTGAGCCGGTCACAGCGAATCATTTGATAACTCAATCGGGCGGTTGGGCCGGCCTGCCATGGGAGACTGTACATGACGATTCAAGTCAGCACTCGACTGGTGGAAGGAGTGGCCATCATGGACATCAGCGGACAGCTTCGTCTCGGCGAAGCCACTGGCCGATTGCGCGAAGTGGTGCAGCAATTGATGCGTGATGGCTACAACAAGATTCTGCTCAACATGGGCGGAGTGATTCATATTGACAGTTCCGGCATCGGCGAGTTGATGATGAACTACACCACACTGCGCAACCAGGGCGGCGAACTCAAGCTGATGAACCTCAACAAAAACGTCCGCAACCTGCTGCAGGTCACGCGCCTCTACACCGTGTTCGACGTGCACGACGACCAGACCTCGGCGCTGAGGGCGTTTCAGTAGGCGAGGGTTCCGAATTCCCTTGAACCCAGGTTAGCGCCCAACGACAGGACGCGAACCCTTCGACGAGCTCAGGGCAGGATGTAGGGTACGCGACAGACGGAGCCGTTCCGCTCAGAGTCCATGACAAACGTGGAAGTCTCATGCATTTTTTATGTTATACATAACTACAACACAAAACCTATGTACTTAATACCATTATTCATCAGTTAGTTAGTAAATCATAGAAAACTTTCAGCAACTGTTATACATAACTACAACACTATGTCACGCATAAGAGTAGTCGAAATTTGAGTGATTGCACGAGTGACCGACGGCGAGTTGTCAAAGACCTGCGGACAGCGGCGGCCTGGGCCGCGAGGTGAGGGCACACAAATCCTTCGATCCTCGGTGAAGGTATAGAGGAGCCAGCAAGCGGACGGCAAGAAGATTCGGCTTTCAGGCGGAACGAAAGTAACCTGTGCAGTTCCAACATGGAACATCAGCCTTGGCCGAAGTACGCTCACCTAAGGAGACTCTGAACAAGTACTCCGATTTCCACCGATCTGCGGTTTAGATTGAGAGGAAATTTGGCGGAGGGCTGGTAGAGCGATGCAACAGCAGACACT